>OHWB01000533.1_pt1 | contig 10186 bp, 9 predicted proteins | sample 1579591 | NCBI WGS metagenome assembly OHWB01 (sample SAMEA3882503, study PRJEB24775) | human gut metagenome | biome: human-associated habitat; feature: intestine environment; material: feces | place: Netherlands | collected 2009/2010 | reverse complement strand
GGGAGCGAGGTTATGTTTTGGGAACCCCAAAACGCCTCGCTCCACCATGAGGGCGGAGGAATTTTGCTCCCGACGGTCGCAGAAAGTGAGTGTACCAACTGTAAACAGTATATCGAATGACAAGCATACAGGAACAGGACAAGAAAAAGGGCGGAAGACCGCCCACAGGCAGGGTTCGCAAGCTGTCGAAGTCTGTCACGGTGAAGTTCTCGAAGCCAAGCTACGAGGCTTTGAGACTGAGGGCGAGAAAAGCCAACCGCAAGTTGGCGGAGTACATCCGTGAGTCCGCCTTGAACGGCGAGGTGGTCAGCGGACACAACGCAGAGACGGTAGCCATCGCCAAGAACCTCATTGGCATGGCGAACAACCTCAACCAACTTACCAAGCTGTCGCATCAGAGAGGTTTCCATGAAACCCATGTGTATGTGGTGGACTTGTTGAGAAGATTGAAAGCAATCCTTGGCGAGTATCGCCAAGCAAGTTATAAACCGAAGCCAAGCAGTATGGGCAGAAAGGAGGATACCACATGATAGGCAAGCTAAAGAAGGGCAGCTCATTTGGTGGTTGCATCCGCTATGTTACAGGCAAGGACGAGGCGAAAATCATCGCCTCGGATGGTGTGTTACTCGGCACGAATGCCGAGATAACGCAAAGTTTCGAGCTACAGAGGCAGCTAAATCCAAGGATTAAGAAGCCTGTGGGACACATTGCATTGAGCTTCAAACCAGAGGACAAGCCACGTTTGACGGATGAGTTCATGGCTAAGATAGCCCTTGAATACATGCAGATGATGGGCATCACCGATACCCAATTCATCATCGTAAGGCATCACAACACGGACAATCCACATTGTCATATCGTGTACAACCGCATTAATAACGAGGGCAAACTCATATCAGATAGGAATGATTACAGGCGTAATGAGCAAGTGACCAAGAGTCTAAAATCCAAGTATGGGCTGACTTACGGAACGGACAAAAGCAAGACTAATACTCGCAAGTTACGCAATGCTGAGCATGCCAAATACGAGATTCACAATGCTGTAAAGAGCGCATTGAGAATGGTAGATAGCTGGGACGAGTTCAAAAGTGAACTTGCAAAACGAGGTGTTCACTTAGAGTTTGTCTATAAGGATAAGGAGCGAACCAAGGTTCAAGGCATCCGTTTCTGCAAGGATGGATATAGCTTCAAAGGTACGCAGATTAGCCGAGGCTATAGCTTTGGCAAGCTGAATGCGAGATTTGAGGGAACGGAGAACCTTTTATCAGCAAGAGCCAGCTCTGCTCAGCAATATGAGCAGGGCTGTCGCAAGAATGAGCAGGTGCCATCCATATCGGAGAGCAGCCAGGACCCTTGGGACGGTATTTCTTCCATCGGCTTGTTCGCTCCGTCTAATGCCCAAGCTTATGAGCCATTCCCAGAGGATGAATCCGCCAAGAAGAAAAAGAGAAAACGCAGAAAGGGCTTCAGCCTTTGATGCAAGTTACAAACTTAAAATTAGAATCGAACATGAAAGAAGAACTATTGGAAGCCATCTATGGCACAGTTGAGAGATTGGAGCAGAAAGTCGATGAGCTTTCTGCCTCCACAAAGAACGCAGGAGCGGAAACCGTTCCTGCAAGTAATGACATTACCAAGTTGGATAAGTCAATCAATGCGATGTTTATCAAAGAAGAGAAAGTCAGAGGTAAAATATCCACATTAAGAGATGCCATTGTCGTTTTTGCAGACCTTATTAAGGTTGAACTTGGCAAAAATGAGCAGCGAAACAAGTTCTTGGTTGATGCCGTCAAGCAGATGAGGCAAGATAATAATGTTTCCTCGAAAGCATTGCAAGATAAACTTGAAGTGATGAACAAATCACCTCAAAAGAAGGTTGTAACCCATCGCTTCGAGCCAACCTCAAAGAATGTTCTTCTTTTCATTGGTGGCTTGGTCTTATCTCTTGTTATCTCCATTTGGGGCAATCTCACCCAATGGCGAGAGCACCAAGATTGGGAGGAAGCAGACTTGAAGTATCGAGCATTGCGAATGGTACTGCCATCTGATGACCCGAATATTCGCTACATAGAAAAACACTTTTCAGTACAACGTGATGATGATACTATTAATAATGTTAGAAATCGTGTCGCTGTTTATGAGGATTCTATCCGCCGACATTATGAAATGATTGAAATGGCTGCTTACAAGGATAGCCTTGCAAAACAATTAAACAAAGAAGCTAACTACATAAAAGAAAGGCTTAAAAAGTAAAAGAGCCTATGCCTATTTTCTTCATTCTTACAATGTAATAGATTCTTAATGTTGATGCAATGATACTGTAACTAAAAAGCCGTACTTTTGCAGACGTAAACTTACATGACTTGGCTTTAATAGACCTCGACCAAGCTGTGCTATTATTGTAGAGGTTGCATAAGGAGTAAAAAAATGAAGAAGTTTTTCATGGGCATGATTGCCGTTATTGTGTGTGGTACTGCATTTGCAGGAAACTTAAATGAGATTAAGGCTTCAGCAGTATCAGATGATGATCTTAGCTCATCTACACCAGACAAGATTGTATCTACTTTCTATGGTTCAAAGGCTTCAACTAACGCAAACAATCCTTGCAAGGGAGCAACTATCAGAAAGTGCGGAACCATAGAGTCAAGTTTGGTGTCATTTGAAGACCAAACTTTGGTGATGCAGCAGGTAAAGGATGCTGATGGTAACACATTATTTACAAACAATTTCTTTGCTCCATCTTCCGTGTCAGAAACAAAGGCAAATATTAAGCTTGAAACAATGAAATTGGGTGGAACGTTCAAGGCAAATGTGGCAGAATGAAAATAAGGCATATTTTAGCACTCCTTTTCTTTATGTTTTGCACGACCATATTTGCACAGGGGCGTGATTATATAAATGAAATGGAGCAGAACGACTTGCAAATCAGACAGAAGCCTAACACTGAAGGGCTTCTGTATGATTATTTGCATTCAGCAAACATTAAGGAAGATACAGTTTTTGCAATTCTTTATAGTCCTGCTGAATGTTTTAGATGTGAAGCTGCAATTCCTGCATTTTATGATAAACTGAAACGCAATAATCCGAACAACAAGTTATTACTAATAACTGCATATGGGGATTCTAAAACAGCAAGTTGGTATAATTCTAAAAACAACTATAAGGCTGATTATTACATTTATGATACGAAATCAGTTTATAGCAACATCTTCAGTTTCAACTCAGAAGGAATGTACGGATTGTATATACTCAAATTAGTTCCAAAAGAAGGCGTGTTCGTCACAGGTGGACAATATACGGTCTTAGGGGCAGAGTTTGTGAAGCAGTTGGTACTTTGTAAAAAGAGAATTGCTCCTCACATGTATGAATTGGATAAGAAAGACTCATATAAAGAGGTGGCAGACCAGATTGCGATGATAAATGTTCCTATGCCAAAATGGAAACAAACGGACATCGAGGTCAACACGAAAGATGGAGTAGAAATATCATCAATATATGATATTCCCAAAATAGAGAATGGACACCTTTTTTTTAACGACATGCTGAACAATGGTATAATGCTGTTTAATAAAGAAAATGGTTTGTTTAAATTCAAGCGACTCTTCCAAGCAGACGAAGCGGAGAAAAAGAAATTTGTTTCCGTGCCAGATAAGGATTTCAGAAACTTAGTAAAACAAGGACAAGTCTTTTACATAGCATTGTCAGCAAATATGTTGGACTCTTCTCATATCGGAATTTCCTATTCCCTGCCAAAGATTCTTCGAGAAAAAGTAGGCAACGAATGGAACTTTAGCTTTTACAATGCCCCTGCTGTCTTGATACGAGACATCAACAATTATACGTCAGGCAAGATGATTTCACCAGATTTCGATTTGGAACATTCCAAGTATTTCTATCTTCACTTTGTGTTCGACTTGTTCAATAACAAATTATGGACAGGAAGCGAAAAGTTGACATGGCCTATGGATGGATTTGAGAAAGAGGATATTGTAGGACAGAAAGATTTAGACCCTTTTAATGGCAGCTTTTATAAGACCTTCAATCCAATAATAGCTTCTTTTCGTATCAATGACGGAAAGTGTGATGGACATTACGGCAAATTAGAGCGTATTCAAGAAAATAGCAGAACAGGCTATTATTATCTTAATAATGTATTCGCACATGAAGGAAAAACTTTCTTGTATGGAAATGGTTACACAGGAAAACTGTATGTGACAGATAGCCTTCATCTTGACAAATATAAGGTTTACATGGTGTTTGACACAGATACAGTTCCTATGATTGCACCAGACTCCACAAAATTTTATACGCATGAATATGGAAATCTGTATAGTTCTTACTTCACAAAGTGCATCACAACTGTAAAAATGGATAAAAGGAACATCTATTGTCTTTTAAAGCATGGTATGCCAAGGACAGACAACTTCCAAAAGGACAGATATTCCTTTGTCATCGTAAATAGAAAAAATGGGAAGACCAAGGAATATCCACTTCCGTCTGTTGCTCCTACAGAATACAAATGTTTAGGATATGGAATAAATGCGCAAGAAAAGCATTTCAACCCATTTATGTTTGTCAAGAAAGAAGATGGTAAGTACATAATAAGGATGTTGGAAATCTAAGCGTCATTATAGTTCTGATAACACCTAAAATTATCAATAAAGCTGTATCTCGACCTAAACAAGTCTTGATGCAGCTTTATTATTTTTGATTCACATCACAGGATTATGATATATAATTGAAATCAATAAGTGTAAGTGTTTGCATTCGTATCACGGAGTGAATATCCATTGTTGGATATTTTTTTCTGTATTCATCTGTCAAGTCTTCGTATAAGTAACGTTGAGCTCTTTTACTCTCTTGACTAATAGAGAAAGCTACATCATATCGGGCTATTATGGTGTCCTTTTTATTCGTCATTAAATGAAATTCCCAATGTTCCCGACTTGGAAGAAATTTTTGCTCTGGCACTGTATGCCGTCATACTCAAACGAGGTGGTAATCTCACCGTCAGGACCACTCTTCAGAATGGTCTTCACCGTCTTGCCACTGCCGTTGGTATGGGTAACCTGAACATGGAAAATATTTCAAAGAAGCAAAAAGGATAATATCCTCTGATAAGCCCTGACGAATTTTAAGGCGGTTTATAGCCTTGTTTTGTTGATACTTTCATACGTCTTTATTTTATGTTTTATCTAAAGAACGATTGACATTTGATTTTATTGCATAGAATTGCAGCGTTATCTCAAAATACTGATCTATCAATGGTTTTATACGTATTACGCTATATTTAAATAATCATAGAAAACTTGGCGACATGCATATATTTCAATTAAAATCGAATGATATGCTTTATAAAATAGAGCCAGCTTGGATTCTATTACTGGAACATATTACGGTGTATTACCGTCTGATGTTGAAACAACACTCACGTTAAATGCTGATGGCACTTATTTGTTGATACGGACATTCGAAGAAATGCAGAATGAACAAGAACAGTTAAGAGGTACTTTCCAAATGCTTGACGATAACATATTGATGCTTGTGCATCCTTCGAGCGGTGACAATATTTTCTATAAGGTGAGGGATGCCAACAATCTAATTCTAATAGATTCGTTCGGTAATGAACCTAAAGAAGAGGATAAGAAGAATTATGCCCTAAAAAAGAAAGGATAAAATTCAAATAACCGAGTATGTTAAATGGACAGGGGTATGTAGCATGGTTCTACATTAGTAAGAGAACAGCAGAAGAATAATCCTTAGCGTCGGTATATCAGTTGTGTAATTTAAACTGTGTCATGCAGCATAGTCCACTATCTGCCAAGGAAACTTTTGGGGGACAACCCTGATAGTCTCTTTCCTGGCAAATTAAGAGAGTGTAAATAAACTGCGTCTCTAATTATTGTTATTACTGTATGACACCGTTTATTTTACACTCTCATTTTTATCGATAAAACGTTCATCCAAATTCAATTTCACTATAAAAACAACCTCCCTTTATAATGTCATATCCAATTACTTTCTCTTTTTCAAAAGCATTTATAACTCTTTCTGAGAAGAAGACATCAGAACCTTGTGGATATAATAAATCAAATCCCTTATATTTTGCTTCGAGTGTTATCTTTTGAGGAAAATATATTTCTTCGTCGTCATAAAACTCTTGTCGATTTTGGAATATTTTTTCACATTCGTTGAACATATCTACAAATTTACACTTAGGATATACAAAATCTGTATCTCTAATAATTGGTACAAATAACAGATAAAAATGTTTATCTATACCTTTGATTTTTATTTGCTTTAAGATGTATTCAGACTCCTTTATATGTAAAGTCTCAAATATATCCTTTATTTTTTCACTTACAACAGCCTTAAGGCTCAGACAAGCTGGCGTAAAATCCATAAAATCAACATAGTCTTTTCTTTTAACTATATGACCAGCAACTTCATTTGGCATATTAGTATATATATTTTTTTTATTTTCAAAATACATCAAAATATTACGATTTTTTTCTGTTATATATTTCAGAAATGTGTTAGAATCTAATTTTACGGTATGAGGCATTTCAAACTTGCCTCTTATCTTTTTATCTAATGTAAATGTTATTTGGTAATACATATCTAATTTTTATTTTATAAATGAGGGTGTGCCATAAGTCTGAATTTGATATTTTTAACTTACGATTTGTAACCAAATATCAAAATAGTTCTTGTAAAGAATACTTACAATCTATAAGTTTCTAAAAGAGCATTTAGTCTTTTGACACACCCTCATTTTGATTATTAATTATTTATCAACTTCTTAAAATAGTCATTCATATTTTCTTTACCTCCAGTTCTTCTGAAATTATCATATGCTTCATTTATTCTTTTTGTTGCATTCTTCAGAAGCTTGTCAATACCAGCTTGGGTTATACCTTCTTTTGAAGAAGCCATTCTGTCTAATTGAGCACTTATCCATTTACTATATGCAGGATGATTCCCATGAAATCTATTTGGTAATTTCTTGAGATTCTTACCACTGTCACGAGCCAAAAGCGAAGATAAATCTGCTAATCTCTTATTATAAACGGCTTTCGGTATTAAGTGATGCTTCTGCAATCCTGTTATAAGACTTCGATAGGCATTTTTTTCAGCCTTTAAGACTTCTATCGCTTTTCCTATAATCTTAACATCCGTACCGACTTTTCCTAATTTAGCAACATCACCAACGTAAGGAAGAATGCCAATAGCACTAATTGCGGCTCCGCCCCATTTGCCATTTTTTGCTTGAAGCACAGCGTTAACACCATCAGCAGCTCCTGTTGGATCCAATATACCAACAATATCTAATGTTGCGCTAAGAATTTCCTCACCTTGTAGCGTGTAGTTGCCTCCCCAATTTATTCCTAATGAAGATGCATTTACTTTTATATCAATAAGGTCGGTAACTAAAGTTATTCGAGAATTTTGTTTGCCAAAAATAACTATATCCCGCCCATCTTCATCTATAAACTTTATTGGATTATTAGACTCAAAACAGAAAGGTGATTGATTTGGATGTTCTTCTTTATTAGGATCAGTATTCAACCACAAACTTATTCTTGGGTCATAGTACCTCGCCCCATAGTAATACAATCCCGTCTCCTCGTCGAATTCCTTCGCATTGAAAAGATAAGGCGTATTCCAAATGTTATTGCGCTCCTCAACGAACACTTCTCCGAAAGGAACATACTCGATATGCTGCACCACCTCGCCATCAAGGTTGGTGATATAACTACTGCTACCCAAATGGTCTGGATGGTAGTAGAACTGCATCTTCTCGTATGAGTCGCCTTCTTGGAAGTTGTTCTTTGCTGCTCGTGTCATAGCCCGTGCCTGAGCAGCCTCCAAGCTGCCGTCATTGCAGCAGAAGCCCTTGCCATCGACATAATCGTTGTTGTCCTCGCCATTGTACGGCACTGTAAAGGTTGCATAATTATCCTTGATAACCTGCAACTGCTGAGTATATTTAACCTTATAATCAACAGACAAGCCATCAGTCTCACTACCTGCATACTGGATGCGGCGTGGGTCAGAACCGTAAGAGTCGAAGTCTCCAATCTTGGAAACGACACGCTGACTACCAATGTAGATATGCTTGGTGTAGCGTCCGCCTTGGTTGGCAACGAGGTAAGGAGATACATAGAGTGAGAACTTGGCGGTGTTCGTGCGACCTCCAGCAAACTCGGAGTTCACATAAACTTGGTCACTCTCGCCCGATGTCTTCACCGTGCGTTCACCATCAGCATCGTACCAATAATTGGTTACAAAGCCGTTATCGTCAGAGGCAAGGAGACGGTTCTCCTCATCCCATTTGAGTTTGCGTTCCGTGGTCTTCTCGTCAGCCACGCCATCCTTCTTGGTACGGCTTGTGTTGACATAAACAAGATTACCGTTGGCATCATACTCATAGGCATGATTGTTGTTCACATTCTCGCTTTCTGAAGGTGTCTCTTCCGTGCGATAATTCACATCCTTCACATTGGCGAGTTGGAATCTCTTACCTGCATCTGCTCCGTATGTATAGATTAGGTCATAGCCAGCATTCAATGTACCATTGAACTGCACATTGTTCTGCGTGAGAATCTGACGCTTCGAGGTGATGCGATGCATATTGTCGTAACCCATAGAAAGAGTATAACTTGCTGTCTTGTTGTCTGCACCAATATATGTACCAGTTGCACTGACGAGACGGTAGAGGGCATCGTATGTATAGGTATGCGCCATCTGTCCGCCAGCCTTGCCACTCTGTGGAACTGACGCACCATTTACAACGCTGAGCACATTGCTCACCGCATCGTATGTATAGGCATTGTCCATAATGGTGTTGCCACCACTGTTCACTGTGAGATTCTGCAATCTGCGACGCTGCGGGTCGTAGGTGTAGAAGGTCTCAGCACCGTTGCAATACTTCAAGTATGTGCGCTGCTCGAACTTGTCATAGCCAATCTTGCTTACATAGTCGTAGCCGTATGACTTGTAGCCATGAACCTTTTCAAGCTGACCACCGAGATTGTAAGAGTAAGTAATCTTCTCCTCATCAGGATAAATCATCTCCAACAGGCGGTTGTGGCTGTCATAAGTCCATTGCGTCACATAAGTTGCAATCGCCTGGTTAGGCACAATCAGCGTGCGGCGGGTCTTGGTGACTTCGCCCATCTTGCCATAGAAGTATTCAATGGCACCTGTTCCGTCCTCGCGGAGCATCAACCTACCGATACGGTTCTGAGAGGCGTTGCTATATGAATATAAATAGCACCTGTTTTTTAGTGTATCTCAAAAATCTAATTCAAAGCATCTACTTAACCCCTTGTTCTTTTAAAAAATCAATAATTAGTGTTTTGTATTTATACTCATCTGTATAAAAATCTGATTCATCTTCTTTTAATACATCCATTAAAAACATTGGTTTCCCTTTATCTCCGGGAACACTATTTTCTATTGGTATAGAATAATCATATCGGTAAAAAATAGGTAAGTTATAATTCGCTCCATTTTGCAATAGATAATAAGCTACTTTATAATTGTCTGTCATTACAGATTCACTCAACGCTGATTGACCAAATTCGTTTTGGTAATTTACATCAGCCCCATTCGACACTAAAAATCTAACCAAATCTAAATTCCCAGTTTTGGAAGCCGCCATTAAAGGCGTAAGTCGTGTACTATTCTCTTGCCTCCTTTTTCCTGTTTCAATATCATTTATATTAGCACCATACTCAATTAGTATTTTGGTAAAAATAATGTTGTAGTATTTAGAAGAACAAGCTTCAATAAGAGGTGATGTGCCATCAAATGTATTATGTGTATTAACAGCTGCTCCTTTCTTTAATAATGCCTTAAATGGTTTTAATTGTTGATTTATAATCGTTAACATTAAAAGAGTATTACCATATTTGGATTCTTGATAATTGATTATTTGCGGATTTTCAGAAATAATCTTATCAAAATTATCCATATCCTCTTCTTGCACAGCTTTGGCTAATTCCCAAGCTGGTGTATTTTGAAAAAGGCGATAATCTATATTAGATAGTTCTGAACTATCTACAGATTTTTCCCTGCTATTATTTGAACAAGAAAATAGTAAACAGGAGAAGACTAATAGTATAATCATTGCTTTCATTACTACTCGATTTGTTGATACTTTCATACGTCTTTATTTTAT
>OHWB01000527.1_pt1 | contig 10285 bp, 9 predicted proteins | sample 1579591 | NCBI WGS metagenome assembly OHWB01 (sample SAMEA3882503, study PRJEB24775) | human gut metagenome | biome: human-associated habitat; feature: intestine environment; material: feces | place: Netherlands | collected 2009/2010 | reverse complement strand
CCCCGCCTTCCTCGGCATACTTGGCGGCGGTATCGATCTGGTCGTCAGTTACCGTGTCGGCCGAAGGCACCTTGAGCTTAAAGGTGGCCTGGGCACTCAAATCCTGCCCATCGCTCTTAATGGTGACCTGCGCCTTGGTAGTCGGGACAGTGTAGATGGTGCCGTCTTCCGCGATGGGGGATCCAGCAATGGAGAGCGTGTAATCGCCGGGCAGCAGCTTAATGCCGCGACCATGCTCATCAACGTAGAGCGTTTCGCTCACGGAAGAACCGTCGGAATCCTGCCCGCTCACCTGTACGGGAATCTTGGAGCCAGTTGAGCAGTCGAGGCCCGCGGCATGCACGCCAATCTGCACCGACATCATCGTGTGCGCATTGGCGGCGACAGCGGCAGCCTGCTCTTGCTGATATCCGTTCCAGGCATCATAGCCTGCGCCGCCGGCGACGAGCGCGACGGCCACAACGCCGGCAACCATCAGGTTGCGGCGCTTGGGCGGTATCTTACGATGACGGGCCTCGGCCTCATGTGCCGAGGGAACGGACGGTAGGGGAATATCGCCCATGGCGATGGTCTCGTCCACGGCGGGCGCGGAGCCTAAGCCAGGGAGCTCGCGTGTCAGCGAATCTTCGGCCGGCAAGCTGTCGAGCAAGATGGTTTCCTCGCTCGTGTCGGATTCGGGCCGGTCGTCGGCCTCGCATTCGGATTCCTCGTGCCCCGTCTCGTCTTCGGTGGGCGCGGCGCCATCGCCTTTTGCATCCTGATCATCGGGCTGCGCCTCGATTTCCGGCTCGTCCTGCACATCAACGCTCGAATCGTCAAACGCAATCTCGGCCAGCGCGATCTGGTCTAGGCTCTCCAGGGCCTCGGCGCACGCTTCTGCATCTTGGGCCGCATCCTCTTGGCTCATCGTTTCATCTTTCATATATCCCCCAAGCTCAATATCGGGACAACACTGTACCCAAAAATGGAGCCATATAAAGCGCATGCGAAATATAAGATCCGATTTAACCCGAGCGCATCGTTCAGTCGCATCCTCGCGGCAGCAAAAAGCCCCCGGAACGCGAACGAATCACATTCCGGGGGCTCTGCAATGCGTTGAGTTGCGCGGAGCCGGTTACGCGGCTTCGTACTCAAGCGATGTTTGCGTCAGGCGCGTTACTCGGCGTGCGCGTAATCAACCTTGGCGCGGCGAGCGGTGGCCTTCTCCCAGTCGCTGGTGCCCTCAAAGACATCCTGCTTGTAGGGATTGCGGCCGAGCTTCTTGGCGCGGTAGGCGATGTAGATGATCGCGGCGACGTTGGCGATCAGCGCAGCGACCGAGACCGCGGTGGCGGCGCCGGGGTCGAGCGTGGAGTGGGTCACAAAGATGGACTCCTCCTGGAAGAACGGGAACACTTGGGCAAACATGCACCAAATGGCCAGGGTAAAGGCACGGTTCTGGATCCAGCCGCCCTTGTTCCAGATAAAGGCCGCCACGGTGGGGGCCAGCAGCAGCGCAAAGCCGCAGAACCAGGAGTGGGTGGGCAGGCAGTTGTAGGTGTAGCAGAAGTTCCAGATATCGTAGGCGATGATGTAGACCCAGGTCATGTCGGGCCACAGCATGTCGGTCTTGTCCTCGCTGGCGTAGACGCTCCACCAACCGGTCATGCAGAAGATGTTGATGAGACCGGCGATGCCGTTGAACACGTTGTTCCAGCCGGCCAGCTGCGTAGCACCTTCGGAGGTGACCCAAGTGGACTGGCCCAGGACAAAGAAGTGATAGGCGCTCTCGAAGTCGGACACGACGGCGATCATGATGTTGATGGCAACGATCACAAACGGCCATGCGCGGAACCAGTGCGCCTTGCCGATCTTGCCCCACTGGTACTTGATGGCGATGAAGCCCCAGCATCCGGCGAGCGCGGCATACACCTTGGCGTAGTGGAACCAGCTGTTCTGGTACACATGGGTGGGGTTGGTGAGCGCCCACTCGGCACCCTGCGACACGCCGACGGCGATGGCGATGCAGTAGATGGTCATGGCAAGCGGAGCCACGCCAAAGATGATGGCGGCGCCCAGCTTGGTGCGGCGGCCGACCTCGTTGAGCACGATCAGGCCAATAAAAACCATGGCCCAGCCGACCCAGTGGATAAGGGTATCGCTACCCCAAATATCGAACAGCATGCTGCTCTCCTTTCATGCGCCCGCGGCCCCTCTTCCAATCGCGGGCAGTTTGGCCAAACGTCGTCAGTTCTGGGGCTTGCGCTCCGGATACTTGGCGGTATAGCCCTCGATGTGGAGTGTCGAGGCGATGATCTCCTTGACTGTCTCGTCGGGCACATCGGGGTGCGTGCGGATATACATCAACAGCCCCATGATGAGGGTGTAGAACGTCTCGTAGACATGGTCGATGCGCAGGTCGTGATGGGCGACAAAGTCCACCACCGTGGTGTCGCAGATGTACTGAGCCACGCGCTGAACCACGTTGTGCAAAAAGCCGCCGTAGAGCGCGCCGCTGTTGGAGGTCAGGGTGTGCGGCAGCTCGTGGCCGCTGGCGACCAGGCGTTTAAAGAGCGGTGCGACGGTGTCGAGCGCACCTTCGATATCGCCGACGGTGCGGCTGGCGTTCCATTGCTCGAGCTCGGAGATAAAGCCGTCGATTGCCTCGTCCATGACGGCGGTGACGGCGGCGTCCATATCGGCAAAGTAGTGGTAGAACAATGAACGCGTGCAGCCGGCTCGCTTGGTCACGGCCGATACCGATAGGTGGGACACGCCCAGCTCGGAGCTTACGGTACGTACGGCATCGAGGATCTCGCGACGGCGTTCGTCGCCCGTCAGGCGCTTTGCCGCGCCGTCGGCGGTCGTCGCCGCATCGACGGCGGGAGTGGCATCGACCACGGAGGCGTTTGCCGTGTTATCGCTCATGCGCTTGCCGCCTTTCATCCTCTTTTGCCTGACCGTTCGCCTAACAGTCTTGAATATTGTTGACGGTTCGTCAATACTATTTTTGACACAATGTCAACAATGGCGGGCGAACGGCATGGGGGCATGCCCGACCTGCAATAAAGAGGGGCGCCGCGGCCTCGCCGGGCTGTGGCAAGAGAAGGGACAACCATGATTCTCAACGGACCGGGAATTAGCTACACCGAGCCCGATATCGGTTCGGAGTTCGTGCCGCCGCTGCCGGAGCATCCGCGCGAGGCCATCGTCAAACTGTGCGAGCACTGCACCAACCGCCTGCTGCATCGCGATGAGCTGCTGGGCTACGAGTACTGGTCGTTTGCCGAGGCCGCAACCGACGAGCAGGCCGAAGTGCTCTGCAAGATGAAGATGCGCCGTCCCTATACGCTGCCCGAGATGGTCAAGCTCACCGGCATGCCCGAAGCCGATATCGAGAAGATGCTCGACGACATGAGCTACGCGGGTCTGCTCGAGTACAACTGGGAAAACCCCGAGCGCGCCAAGCAGTGGGTGCTGCCCATGCTGGTGCCGGGTTCTGCCGAGTTCCTCAACATGCGCGTGAGCCAGCTCGAGGAGCACCCGGTTTATGCCAAGTTCTTTGAGCAGGCGTCCAAGGGACCGCTGTCCAAGGCCACGCCGATGGTGCCGCCCGGAGGCGCCGGTATCGGCATGCACGTCATTCCGGTCGAGAAGGCCATCGACGCCGTGAGCACCTCGGTGCCGATCGAGCATATCGAGCACTGGCTCGACAAATACGAGGGTAAGTATGCCGCTAGCACCTGCAGCTGCCGCGCGAGCCGTCGCGTGATGGGTGAGGGCTGCGCCGACGACCCGGCCGATTGGTGCATCGCCGTGGGCGATATGGCCGACTACGTGGTCGAGACCGATCGTGGCCATTACGTGACTCGCGACGAGGTTTACGACATCCTGCACCAGGCCGAGGACAACGGCTTTGTGCACCAGATCACCAACATCGACGGCGAGAACAAGATCTTCGCCATCTGCAACTGCAACGTCAACGTGTGCTACGCCCTGCGCACCTCGCAGCTGTTCAACACGCCCAACCTGTCGCGCTCGGCCTATGTCGCCAAGGTCGAGAAGGACAAGTGCGTGGCCTGCGGTCGCTGCGTTGAGGTGTGTCCGGCCGGCGCCGCCAAGCTCGGCCAGAAGCTCTGCAGCAAAAAGGCGGGTGGACAGGTGCCCGAGTATCCGCGCCAGGAGCTGCCCGACGCCACCAAGTGGGACCACACCAAGTGGTCGCCCAACTACCGCAACGACAACCGCATCGAGACGCATGAGTCCGGCACCGCTCCCTGCAAGACGGCCTGCCCCGCGCACGTTGCCGTTCAGGGCTATTTGAAGCTCGCGGCGCAGGGTCGCTATGACGAGGCGCTGGCGCTCATCAAGCGTGAGAACCCGCTGCCCGCCATCTGCGGCCGCGTGTGCAACCGCCGCTGCGAGGATGCCTGCACTCGCCGCCGTGGCTATCGACGAGGTCAAGAAGTTCATCGCCCAGCGCGATCTGGACGCAGCGACCCGCTATGTCCCGCCCGTGGTGACCCCGACGCGTGCCGGCGGCTTCGACCAGAAGATCGCCATCATCGGTGCCGGTCCGGCCGGCCTGTCCTGCGCTTTCTACCTGGCCGAGAAGGGCTACAAGCCCGTCGTGTTCGAGAAGAACGAGCGCCCGGGCGGTATGCTCACTTACGGTATTCCCAGCTTTAAGCTGCAGAAGGACGTTATCGAGGCCGAGGTCGAGGTTATTCGCCTGATGGGTGCCGAGTTCCGCTATGGCGTGGAGGTCGGTCGCGACGTGACGCTCGACGAGCTGCGCGCGCAGGGCTTTAAGGCCTTTTACGTTGCCATTGGCTGCCAGGGCGGCCGCCTTGCCGGCATTCCGGGCGAGGACGCCGAGGACGTGACCGTGGCCGTCGACTTTTTGCGCGAGGTCAACAGCGGCAAAATCGATGCGCTGCCCGGCCGCACCATCGTGGTGGGCGGCGGTAACGTGGCTATCGATGTCGCACGCAACGCCTGCCGTCTGGGCTCCGAGCACGTTGAGATGTTCTGCCTGGAGAGCGAGGCCCAGATGCCCGCCAGCGAGGAAGAGCGTCGCGAGGCCATCGAGGACGGCGCGCATATCAGCTGCGGTTGGGGCCCCAAGGAGGTCCACCTGGACGAGGCCGGTCGCGTATGTGGCATCACCTTTAAGCGTTGCACGCGCGTCTTTGACGACGAGGGCCGTTTTGCGCCCGAGTACGACGAGAACGACCTACGTCGTGTCGATGCCGACCGCGTGGTTATGTCCATCGGCCAGTCCATTGTGTGGGGCGACCTGCTGGCTGGCTCCAAGGTGGAGCTTGGCCGCGGTCAGGGTGCCCTTGCCGATCCCCAGACCTACCAGACCGCCGAGCCCGACATCTTTGTGGGCGGCGACGTCTACACCGGTCCGAGCTTTGCCATCGATGCCATCGCCGCCGGCCACGAGGCCGCCGTGTCCATCCATCGCTTTGTGCAGCCGGGATCCACGCTCACCATCGGCCGCAACCAGCGCCGCTACACCGCGCTCGACCGCGACGATGTCGTGATCGAGAGCTACGACAACGCGAGCCGCGAGGTTGCCCATGTGGACCGCGAGCGCGAGAAGGCCGCGCCGTTTAGCGAGTACGTCGAGACCTTTACCGAAGAGCAGGTGCGCGCCGAGACCGCCCGTTGCCTGGGCTGCGGTGCCTCGATCGTCGACCCCAACAAGTGCATCGGCTGCGGCCTGTGCACCACCAAGTGCGCGTTCGACGCCATCCATCTGGATCGCGACCGCCCCGAGTGCTCAACGATGGTCAAATACGAGCAAAAGCTCCCCAGCCTGGGCAAGTATGCTTTGAAGCGTGCCATCAAGATTAAGTTCGGTCGTAAATAGGTAACCATGGCGGGTAAGGGGACGGCGCAGACTAGATTTCGCCGTCCCCTTGCTTTGAGTGTGCATCGAATCAACCTCTGCAGAAAGGGTTTCGACTTGCATGAATTAGGGATTGTGTATCACATTATTCGCGATGTTGAGAACGTGGCGCGCGCCAATGGCGTGCGTCGCGTTTCGAGCGTGACGTTGCTGCTGGGCGAGGTCTCGGGTGTCGTTCCCGACTTGCTGCTCGACGCGTGGCGCTGGGCAGCAGATAAAAAGCCCATCACCGAGGGCGCCGAGCTCATTGTGGAGCCCGTTGCCGCCGTGACGCACTGCGAGGTGTGTGGCCGCGACTACGCGACCGTCGAGCACGGCAAGATTTGCCCTCATTGCGGCAGCGGCGACACGTATTTGCTCCAAGGCCAAGAGGTCATGATCAAACAGATCGAGACCCCGGACGAAGAGCCGACGGAGACCAACCTCTCCGAGCCCATCGACGCTCCGGACGCCGTCGACGCGGCCCATCCCCTCCACATCGCCTAACCCAGTCATTGGGGACGTTCTTAAACGACTAGTCATTCAAGAGCGTCCCAACGTCTACACCCCGACTTGATTTTCTAGAGCATATTCTCAATCATTAGTCAAGCGATAAGTGTTTAAACAAAATAAAGTAGGGTCAGCCACATTAATGCTGTTTGAATCGGTATTAATGAACAGCGCATTTGCATCTGTCTTTAAAGCCGACGCAAAAATCACGTTTCAGCAAGAACGTAAGCGGTAAATTAGCAACGTAATCAGTTTGTAACAAAAATAGACGTTCAAACAAATAATGCAACCATTCGCAATTTCTCGCATAATTCCATAAACCAAACAGGTATACTTCCTTAATGTCGTGTAGGAAATACGTAGACAAAAAGGAGGTTATGTGATGGTAAGTATTGTTCTTGCTAGCCACGGGGACTTGGCAGCTGGAATCAAGCAGACGGGCTCGATGGTCTTTGGCGATCAGCCGTCTGTAGCCGTGGTCTCGCTCGAGCCGAGCATGGGCCCCGACGACTTCCGTGCCAAGGTCGAGGAAGCAGTCGCTTCCTTCGAGGACCAGGAGCAGGTGCTCTTCCTCGTTGATCTGTGGGGCGGCACGCCGTTCAACCAGATCAGCGGGCTCATTGAGGGCCACGATTCCTGGGCTATCGTCACCGGTGTCAACCTGCCTATGCTCATCGAGGCATATTCGCAGCGCTTTGACGCAAAGAACACTGCACATGCGATCGCAAAACATCTCGTGACTGAGGCCAAGGCTGGCGTGCGCGTCAAGCCCGAGTCTCTGGAGCCCGAGGAGAAGAAGCCGGCTGCGGCCGCTGCTGCTCCTGCAGGCGCCATCCCTCCGGGAACGGTCATCGGCGACGGGCACATCAAGATTGCCCACGTCCGTATCGACACCCGTCTGCTGCATGGCCAGGTGGCCACCACGTGGACCAAGCAGATCAACCCCAACCGCATCATCGTGGTTTCCGACGGCGTTGCTCACGACGAGCTCCGCAAGACCATGATCGAGCAGGCTGCCCCTCCGGGAGTCCATGCCAACGTCGTGCCCATCAAGAAGATGGCCGAGGTCGTCAAGGACACGCGTTTTGGTGACACCAAGGCCATGCTGCTCTTCGAGAACCCGCAGGATCTGCTCAAGGCCATCGAGGCCGGCGTCGACATCAAGGAAGTCAACATCGGTTCCATGGCTCACTCCAAGGGCAAGGTCGTCGTCACCAACGCCGTCGCTATGGGCGATGACGACGTCAAGACTCTCGAGGCCCTCAAGGCCAAGGGCGTCAAGTTCGAGGTCCGCAAGGTTCCTTCGGATTCCTCCGAGGATCTCGACGCCATGTTGAAGAAAGCTAAGGCCGAACTGGCCGCTCAAGCATAGTAAAGGAGGGTCCGATACATGTCTGCAATCACTATTCTGCTTGTTGCGATTGTCGCGTTGCTTGCCGGTATGGAAGGCATTCTGGATGAGTTCCAGTTCCATCAGCCGCTCGTGGCATGCACGCTTATCGGTCTCGTAACCGGTCACCTTCAGGAGGGCATCCTCCTGGGCGGTTCGCTCCAGATGATGGCCCTTGGCTGGGCTAACGTCGGCGCCGCCGTCGCGCCTGACGCCGCTCTGGCCTCGGTCGCTTCTTCGATCATCATGGTGCTCGCCCTCAACGGCGGCGCCACTGATTCGGCCAAGGCCGTTACCGCGGCCATCGCCGTCGCCGTCCCGCTGTCGGTCGCTGGTCTGTTCCTGACCATGATCTGCCGTACCATTGCTACCGCTATCGCTCACGCCATGGACGGTTGCGCCGAGAAGGGCGACTTCTCCGGCATCGAGCGCTGGCAGTACGCTGCCATCCTCATGCAGGGCCTTCGTATCGCCATCCCGGCAGTACTTCTGTGCGTTATCCCGGCCGAGGCTGTTACCAACGCGCTTAACGCTATGCCCGACTGGCTGTCCGGCGGCATGGCTGTCGGCGGCGGCATGGTCGCCTCCGTCGGTTACGCCATGGTCATCAACATGATGGCCACCAAGGAGACCTGGCCGTTCTTCATCCTCGGCTTTGTCCTTGCTGCCATCCCTCAGCTCACGCTGATCGCCCTTGGCCTCATCGGCATCTCCCTTGCCCTCATCTACCTTGGCCTTAAGGATCTGGCCAAGCAGGGTGGCGGCATGGGCGGTGGCTCCGGTGACCCGCTCGGCGACATTCTGAACGATTACGAGTAGGAGGGGAGTGATACATATGGCAGAGAACAAGATTCAGCTCACCAAGGCTGACCGCAAGAAGGTTTGCTTCCGTCATCAGTTCCTTCAGGGCTCGTGGAACTACGAGCGTATGCAGAACGGCGGCTGGTGCTTCGCAATGATCCCTGCGATCAAGAAGCTCTACACCAGCAAGGATGACCAGATTGCCGCTCTTAAGCGCCACCTGGAGTTCTATAACACCCACCCCTATGTTTCCGCCCCCGTCATTGGCGTTACCCTCGCCCTCGAGGAGGAGCGCGCCAACGGTGCTCCGATCGACGACGTCGCCATCCAGGGCGTCAAGGTCGGTATGATGGGCCCGCTCGCCGGCGTCGGCGACCCTGCCTTCTGGTTCACCCTTCGCCCGATTCTGGGCGCTCTGGGCGCTTCCATGGCCCTGTCCGGCAGCATCGCCGGTCCGCTGCTGTTCTTCTTCGCGTGGAACATCATCCGTTACGCCTTCCTGTGGTACACGCAGGAGTTTGGCTACAAGGTCGGCTCCTCCATCGCCAAGGACCTCTCCGGCGGTCTGATGGGCAAGGTCACCGAGGGTGCTTCCATCCTGGGTATGTTCATCATCGGCGCCCTGGTCGAGCGCTGGGTGTCCATCTCCTTCACCCCGGTCGTCTCCAAGGTCACGCAGTCTGCTGGCGCCTTTATCGACTGGGCTAGCCTGCCCTCCGGCTCCGAGGGCGTCAAGGAAGCGCTGACGATGTACAACTCCATCGGTGCTACCGCCCTTGATCAGGTTAAGGTCACCACGCTTCAGGCTAACCTCGATCAGCTCATCCCCGGCCTTGCCGCTGTGTGCCTGACCCTGCTGGTCTGCAAGCTCCTCAAGAAGAAGGTCAGCCCGATCGTCATTATCCTGGCTCTCTTCGCCGTCGGCATCATCGGTCGCGTCTGCGGCTTCATGTAAGCACGCTTCGGCTTAAGACCGAGAGTTGCTAGGCAAGGGCTTTTGAGCCATTGAAACGGACCGCACCCGGTGGGTACACTGGATGCGGTCCGATTGTTTTTTATTGGAGGGCGAGGCGCGTATGGCGCAATCTCAGAACAGCACGGTCGATCTGGCAACGCCGGCAACCTGCCTGATGGGGCTTACCAGCCACGGTAACGTGATGGTGGGCAATAAGGCGTTTGAGTACTATAACGAGCGCAATCCCGAGGATTATATTCAAATCCCGTGGGACGAGGTCGACTATATTGCCGCCGAGGTTTTGCGCGGTACCAAGAAGATCACGCGTTTTGCCATCTTTACCAAGGATAACGGTCACTTTACGTTTTCGACGCGCGACGACAAAGAGACGCTTCGTGCGGTTCGTAAGTACGTCGACGAGGATAAGCTCGTGCGTTCGCCCGATTTTATCGATGTGACGGCCAAGGGCGCCAAGAGCATTCCCTCCGTTATCAAAAACCTCTTCCACAAAGGTAACTAGCTCCTCATAAGTTGCGGTGAAATAGTTCCTAAATACGGCTCTAGATGTTTCGGACAGGAACTAATCCACTGCAACTTCGAAGTCTAGTCATGCGACGTATGGCAATGCAGTAAATCTGCTACACTAGTACAACATGCCTCCGTAGCTCAGGGGATAGAGCACCGCTCTCCTAAAGCGGGTGTCGACGGTTCGAATCCGCCCGGGGGCACCAGAGATTGACCGAGCCCGGTA
>OHWB01000517.1_pt1 | contig 10537 bp, 9 predicted proteins | sample 1579591 | NCBI WGS metagenome assembly OHWB01 (sample SAMEA3882503, study PRJEB24775) | human gut metagenome | biome: human-associated habitat; feature: intestine environment; material: feces | place: Netherlands | collected 2009/2010 | reverse complement strand
CCAAAAAGGAGCAGATTACCATGTTCGGTATCAAAATTGTGGATGAAATTCATACATTCCTGATAAGCCCGCGTTGCAAGCTTGCGGGAATTCTGACCGGAAAGCCGGTCTCTATAATTGGATGAATAATAATCAAAATTAAAATGTTCAAAATTTTCCTGTTCGAGAAGCCCTTTTAAGTTGGACTGGGTGTAGAACAGATCAATGATCGCTTTTAAAAAGCAATGGCACTTTTTCGTGCCGACATAGCCGGTATCCTGACAGTCAGGGCAGGTGTAGGGCATCTCAAGATAGTCTCCGGGAAAGCCGTTTGCAACAAGAAGGGTGATCCGTTCATCGGAAAGCTCCTGGATGGCTGCCTTCAGATCCGAAGTTCCCTTTTCTTCGCCGTTTAAAAGGCGACGGACTTTGTCAGCACTTAAAGTTGCCACCTCGTCATCAATCTCTTTCAGACGGGGGATCTTTCCGTAGGCTTCGGCTGTGTGCTCCTCCAGAATACGGTGGTTCTGTGCCTGCCGGCGGCTGTATTCTCTCATTATAGTATCATATTGAAAATTCTGTAAAGGCATAAAGCGCTCCTTCCAGGTTCTGTTACTGATTATTTAAAAGACGTTTCTCATATTCCGCAAAATCATAATCACGCTGGTGGAAATTATTGAAGCGGTTGCTATTCTGAGGCTGAGTCTGGGGCTGCTTCTTCCTAGAAACGGATTTCTCAAGCTGGCGTTTTTTGTGTGCGGCATCCAGAAGCCGGATATCCTCCAGCGTATGTACGTTTTTCTTTTTCCAGCCGGAGAGGATCTTATCGGCATATTGGAAACTGGGCTGTCCGGTGGAAAGGACAGTACGGCTGCAGGCTTCCTGGATCAGCTCCAGATCAAAACCGTAGGTCTTGCGCCAGGTATCAATGTAAGTGATCTCGTTATCAACAGGATTGCGGCCGCTGATCCCCATAGCCTTTAGGATCGTGTAATAATCCTTGGAAAAACGGGAGCTGGCATCCCGGGCCATCTCGACGGTGGTGATGCCGTCTTTTGCCCAGGCGAGTGCAACAGTTTCAATATAACGCATACTCTTGCGGCCTCTGGAAACACAGTATTCCACAAGATATTCGATGAGATCCGCAGACATATGGAGTTCATCATAGAAAAAAAGGATCTTCTGCATTTCTGTAGGCGTCAGTGTTTTGGTCAGATACTGCTCTGTGATATAGAGAAGCTGACTGATCTCTTCGTTTTGCTTAAGTTCTCTGATCCGGTCAGGAGTGAGACTGAGAATGTAATCAGCGGAGCTTGGGACTCCCGGATCCGCGTTCCCGGAAACGGAAGCAGAATTGCCGGAACCGGTGAAAGTATCTACGGAAGCGCTGCTCTCTCTATGACCGGTATCCGCAAAGGGTTCCAGCAAAGTGATCCCGGAAAGCTTCTGATCTGCAGTATAGGTTAATGCGATCAGTTTCTCACCTTCCCAGTATTTCAGCGCACGGGAAATATCTCTTTCCGTGCAGAAAAGGCTGTCTGCCATATGCTCCAGGCTGAAAGAAGAAGGAGCGGCAGATACCATCCGGAGAAGGTAGATATATACCTTTACGAACTCCCCGTTGGCACGAGGCATGAAATTGTCAATAAAGCGATTGGAAAGAATCGTTACCTCCAGTTCAGAGGAATTCTGAAGTGAAATCAGGCTCATGATCAGCAGCTCCCTTTCTAAAATACAGCAGATATTTCAGGTGATATCCCAAAGTCCGCCATGCTAAAAAGGATTATAGCACAACCGCTTTTACTTGAGAATAGTCTATTTTCACAGAAGTTGTGCACTAATTTCCATGTGGAAAATGTGGATAGTGTGGAAAACTTTGAGGATAACATTATCAGCAACTAACAAAAACCTTAATTTTGTAAGAAAAATGCGGTATTTGTTGAATTTGGCTGTTGAATTATGTCAAGTAGGTTATACACAAAAAAATCCACATGCCAGGCACGTCTGAAATGTGCATAAGCATGTGGATAATGTGGATAACTATTTTCCGAGGAGGTGTTCTCCAATGTTTACAACGTCTCCGGCGCCCATAGTTATCAACAGATCACCATGTGCACAACTTTTTAAGAGGAAGCTCTCGATCTCATCAAAAGTCGGGAAATATTCGCAGGGGGTTCCAAGTTCCTGGATCTGTTTCTGGAGATCCTGGGAAGAAATACCAAGATTGTCTGTTTCACGTGCGGCATAAATATCAGCCAGTACAACATGATCGGCCAGAGTCAGCGCTTTTGCAAATTCCGGAAGAAGAGCTTTGGTACGTGTGTAGGTATGAGGCTGGAATACACACCATACCTTCTGATGCGGATAATTCTTTGCAGCATGAAGGGTTGCCTCGATCTCGGTTGGATGATGCGCGTAATCATCAATGATGGTGATACCGCCGATCTCACCTTTATACTGGAAACGACGGTCTGTACCGGTAAAACTTCCGAGACCTTTGACGATCACATCATCCGGAAGGTCCAGAAGGCGTCCTACGGCAATGGCGGCCAGTGCATTGGATACGTTGTGGATACCCGGTACACGCAGATAATAGCTGCCGATCTTTTTGCCCCGGAAGAGAACGGAGAAGGAAGGATGTCCGTATTTATCCCAGGTAATGTCTGCTGCGGTGTAATCGGCATCGTGCTCCAGACCATAGGTAAGAACATTGCATGGAAGCTCCCGGGTGATCGTTTCATACTCCGGTGTGTCGGCGTTGATGATCAGAGTACCGTCAGCAGGGAGAAGCTCTGCAAATTTCCGGAAGGAATGGCGGATGTCATCGATGTCCTTGAAGAAATCCAGATGATCGGCATCCATGTTCAGGATCACACTGATCTTAGGGAAGAAGCTTAAAAAGCTGTTGGTGTATTCGCATGCCTCTGTGATAAAGGTCTCAGAATTTCCAACGCGGATGTTTCCGTGGATAGCAGGAAGGATTCCGCCAACACTGATGGTAGGATCACAGTCACCCTCAAGAAGGATATGGGAAACCATGGAAGTAGTAGTGGTTTTTCCGTGGGTTCCGGAAATTGCGATCGGTGTATCGTAGTTCCGCATGATCTGTCCCAGAAGCTCTGCGCGGGTGAGCATTGGAAGCCCTTTTTCTTTCGCACAGGCAAATTCCGGGTTGTCCGGGTGGATCGCTGCTGTATAGACAACCACATCTACATCATCCTTGATGTTGGAAGCGCGCTGTCCGTAATAGATCACAGCGCCACGTTCTTCCAGTGTGCGGGTCAGCGGGCTGGATTTGGCATCGGAACCGGAAATCCGGAAATTTTCTTCCAGAAGGATCTCGGCAAGGCCGCTCATGCTGATGCCTCCGATCCCGATGAAATGAATATGGAGCGGTTTATGAAAGTCTATCTGATACATAATAATCTCCTTATATATATGTTATTTTCGTAGCTCTTTTGTCTGTTTTATTATAACGCCAACAGAAACAATTGAAAAGTGGTTCTTTTGGCTAAAAAAGCGGTTTTTTCCGGAATATAAAAGTAACCAGAAAATAACATCGAAAAATGTTGAAAATTACCAGAGGAATGAAAAAAATGATGAGTCTTACCAATTTATAATATACAATAGCGATAAAAAAAGTAAAATACAGCTAAAATAATTGTAAAAAATGTTCACTAATACAGTAAAGTATGCTATAATGGAATAATCATAACATACAAGAGGTGATCGCATGATTAAGAAAGAGATGATTGCCATGCTCTTGGCCGGTGGGCAAGGCAGCAGGTTAGGAGTTTTGACAGAAAAGGTTGCAAAGCCGGCAGTCGCTTTTGGTGGTAAATATCGTATCATCGATTTTCCACTGAGCAATTGTATTAACTCGGGAATTGACACGGTGGGTGTGCTGACACAGTACCAGCCTCTCCGCCTGAATACACATATCGGTATCGGTATTCCGTGGGATCTTGACCGCAATGAAGGCGGTGTCACAGTCCTTCCTCCGTATGAGAAGAGCACAAGCAGTGAATGGTACACAGGAACTGCCAATGCGATCTATCAGAATCTGGCTTATATGGAGCAGTATAACCCGGATTATGTACTGATCCTTTCCGGTGACCATATCTATAAGATGGATTACGAAGTGATGCTGGATTTCCACAAGGCGAACAAGGCAGATATTACGATCGCGTGTATGCCGGTTCCCATTGAGGAAGCCAGCCGTTTTGGTATTATGGTTACTGATGAGAGTAGCCGTATTACTGAGTTTGAGGAGAAGCCGGAGCATCCAAGCAGCAATCTTGCATCCATGGGTATCTATATTTTCTCATGGCCGGTTCTGAAGGAAGCACTGATCGCCCTGAAGGATCAGAATGGCTGTGACTTCGGTAAACATATCCTTCCGTACTGTAAAGAGAAGGGGCAGCGCCTTTTTGCTTATGAGTACAACGGCTACTGGAAAGATGTAGGAACTCTTGGTTCTTACTGGGAAGCAAATATGGAGCTGATCGATATCATTCCGGAGTTTAATCTTTATGAGGAATTCTGGAGGATCTACACCAAGGGAGATGTGATCCCGCCACAGTATATTTCCGCAGATGCAGTTGTGGACAAGTGTATCATCGGTGAGGGAACAGAAATCTATGGTGAAGTACATAATTCAGTGATCGGTCCGAATGTTATCATCGGCAAGGGCAGTGTGATCCGTGATTCTATTATCATGAAGAATACAGCAGTTGGTGAGAACGTTGTTATGGATAAAGCCATCGTGGCAGAAGATGTTGTCATCGGAAATAATGTTGTGATCGGATGCGGCGAGGAGGTACCGAATGTTCTGAAACCGGCTGTATATTCCTTTGGACTTGTGGCTATCGGCGAAAACAGCGTGATTCCGGACAGTGTCAAAATCGGTAAGAATACCGCTATCGCCGGTGTTACAACAAAAGAAGACTACCCTGACGGAGAACTGGCAGCCGGCCAGGTAATTGCAGCAAAGGACGGTGGGAAAGAATGAGAGCGATAGGTATTATTTTGGCAGGCGGTAATAATAACCGCATGAGAGAATTATCAAACAAAAGAGCAATCGCGGCAATGCCTATTGCAGGAAGTTACCGCGCGATCGACTTTGCCCTCAGCAACATGGCAAATTCACATATCCAGAAGGTTGCTGTGCTGACACAGTATAATGCCCGTTCCCTTAATGAGCATTTAAGTTCATCCAAATGGTGGGATTTCGGAAGAAAACAGGGAGGACTTTATGTCTTTACTCCAACCATTACCAGAGATAACAGCTTATGGTATCAGGGTACTGCAGATGCGATCTATCAGAACCTGAGCTTTTTAAAGAACAGTCATGAACCCTATGCGGTGATCGCTTCCGGCGATGGAATCTACAAGCTGGATTACAATAAAGTCCTGGAGTATCATATCGCAAAGCGGGCAGATGTTACCGTTGTATGTACTACATGCAAGGATCAGAGCCAGGTTGAGAGATTTGGTGTTCTTCGCATGAATGAGGACTGTCGGATCGAGGAATTTGAGGAGAAACCGATCGTTTCCTCCTATAATACGGTATCTACTGGTATCTATGTCATCCGAAGAAGGCAGCTGATCGAACTGATCGAGCGTGCTGCCCAGGAAGGAAGGCATGATTTTGTAAATGATATTCTTATCCGTTACAAAAATCTGAAGAGGATTTACGGATATAAGATCGATAACTACTGGAATAATATCTCTACTGCAGAGGCTTATTATCAGACAAATATGGATTTCCTGAAACCGGAGATCCGGAACTATTTCTTCAAACAGGAGCCGGCGATCAAAACCAAGATCGCAGATGTACCTCCTGCTAAGTACAATCCGGGTGCAACTGTGAAGAACAGTCTGGTGTCCAGCGGATGTATCATCAACGGAACCGTGGAGAATTCTGTTCTGTTCCGTGATGTATTTGTAGGAAATAACTGTGTGATCAAAAACTCTGTGATCCTTAATGACGTATATCTTGGAGATAATACGCATATTGAGAATTGCATTGTTGAGAGCCGGGATACCATCCGGGCGAATTCATATTACTGCGGCGAAGAAGGAGAAGTGAAGATCGTCGTAGAGAAAAACGAACGCTACGTATTATAAATGCGGAAGATCAGTTTTCCGCAGATACGGTTAGCGAAATGAAAGGGGCAAGTAGCAATGAATATTACAGATGTACGTGTGAGGAAGGTAGCAAAAGAAGGGAAAATGAAGGCCGTTGTGTCTGTCACAATAGATGATGAGTTTGTGGTACATGACATCAAGGTGATCGAAGGCGAGAAGGGGCTGTTCATCGCAATGCCAAGCCGTAAGGCAAGCGACGGTGAATATCGTGACATCGCACATCCGATCAATTCAGCAACAAGAGAGCAGATCCAGACGATCATCCTGGACAAGTATCAGGAAGTAATGGCTGAGGAAGCTGAGAATGAGGTTCTTATGGAGGCTGCGGAGTAAGAGAAGCAGCTTCAGGGGGGATTACATCAGAGAAGTATTCTCGTAGCTGATGATCTTTGGATTGAAACAGCATAGAATAAAAACTGCCGTTTTACAGATAAATCTGTGAGAGGGCAGTTTTTTTGTGCTCCGGAAAACAAAAAAAACGCTTTTCAGTTCATAAAAATTTAAATTATTACGTATTTGTTACAGAAATAAAATAAAATTATTGCTTTTTATGAAAAATGTGTTATACTAGAATCCATGAAAGGACGAAAGGTGTTTATATGAAGAATAGAAAAGTTTTCACATTACTGCTTACAGGTATGCTGACCCTTTCCATGGGAAGCACCGTATATGCATCAGGTACAGACGCTGCGATCGCAGAGGCACAGGCGGAGAAACAGGCCGCTGAGGAGGGTCTTGCGCAGGTACAGAGCAGCATCGGCACACTGGAGAGCAAGAAGCAGGAGCTGGAGAGCTATCTGGCTGATTTAAACGCACAGTATGAGGATCTTACCAACAGCATTTCTGAGCTTAGCATCCAGGCTGCTGAGAAGGAAGATGAATTAAATAAAGTAAAAAAAGAACTGAAAAAAGCAAAGAAAGCTTCTGCAGATCAGTATGAATCCATGAAGCTTCGAATCGCATATATGTATGAAAATGCCGGAACTTCCGCACTGGAGACACTGCTTTCTTCCGAAAGCCTTGCAGAATTTCTCAATCGCGCGGAGAATGCGATCCAGATTTCTACATACGACAGAGACATGCTGGATAAATATGTGAGTCTTCAGAAGAATATCCAGGAGAATGAGAAAAAGGTTGAGACGGAGTCCGCAGAGATCGATGATCTGATGACGGAGCGTGCAGCCAAACAGCAGGAAGTGCAGTCCATGGCTTCCAGCACAAGCGATGATATTAACTCTTATGTAAACCAGATCAGCGCCAGCCAGGAAGAGGCTCAGCAGCTGATGGCAGATATCAGTAATGCAGACAGCAGTATTACCGCTCTGGTACAGCAGGCAGAGGCGGAGAAGGCTGCAGAAGAGAAAGCTAAGGCTGAAGCGGCAGCAGAGGCTGAGAGACAAGCAGCAGAAGCGGCAGCCCAGGAAGAAGCCGATCAGGATAACGAGGACAGTGAAGAGGCTGATTCTGACGATGATTACGGCTATGAACCGGAGGAGGATACAACCGAGTCTTCCAGTAGCTCTACAAGTACAGACATTGTTGTAGAGGAGGAAGAGGAAGCGGATGATGTACAGTCCGGAAGTTCCGAAGATGTTTCCGAGGACAGCTCCCAGGAGGAGGTTTCTGAGGAGGTTTCCAATGATGAGACAGCTTCCGAGGAGACGGAAGATGCCTCTGCGGATACGTCCGATTCCGGTTCTTCCAGTCAGGGAACATATCTTGGAAACTTTACACTGACTGCATACTGCAACTGTGCACAGTGCTGCGGTACAGCCGGCAATCTTACAGCCAGCGGAACAGTTCCGACAGCAGGACGTACCGTTGCTATGGCAGGTGTTCCGTTTGGGACCAAGCTTCTGATCAACGGCACTGTTTATACGGTAGAGGATCTGGGAACTCCTTACGGACATGTGGATATCTATTGTGGAAGCCATTCTGAGGCATTAAGCTTCGGACTTCAGTCTGCAGATGTATATCAGGTGGGCTGATCCGGAAAAATCCAGAGGAGAATATTTAAGAGAAATACAGCGCTGCAGGATCGTATGCTGATCCTTGCAGCGCTGTTTTTGTATGCATGACGCAGATATGTGTTTCGTGAAGTGTAGTGTGTGGAAATTCACAAATTTCCTGCAATCCGGAGATTTTACAGATACGGCGTACCCGGGATCTCCGGATAGGTTCCCATACCGATGAGAAGCTCAAGGCCTGTCTGACGGCCTTCCAGTACAGCAGCTTTTACAGCACTGGCATCACCGGAGATGGCGATGATCACTTCATTGGAATGACTGGTACCGATATTCGGAGTCATATATTGTGTAATGGATACTGCTGCGGATTTCACGGCATTATCTGCCATCACAAGACCGATAGCAGCCGGAGAACCTGCCATGAAACCAAATGCTTCACCCAGAGGTGTGCCGAAGGCTTTATGGATAGCAGGACCTGCACTTGCGGAAAAAGCAAACTCCAGGTGGCCGGATTCGCTGATGTAGACCTCACCTGCATATTTGTTAGTCAGTTCCAGAGCCAGAGAAATGGCGTGACGCACGTCGGATACATCATTTCCGCCAAGGACGATATAGTTTCCATGACCGCCCCAGCCCTTGGTGTCTCTTGGAAGTTCAATGGAAAGGACTTCTGTATTTGTGGCTTTTACTGCATCGTCAATAGCTGTGATCTGGCCGGCAGCGCCTGTTCGGGAACTGAAAAGCCCCAGACAGTGGTATTGGGTACCTACGTTCATCTCTTTAAGCAGAGAATCATCAACTCCGGAGATCACGAGTCCGATTGTGTCAAGGACTGCGGTCCCTACAAATTCAGTCCGTGTGCAGTTGGTGCTGATGTTATGAATATCGTGTATATCCATGTGGAAAAATCCCCCTTTTTGCTGAAAACTCATTGGTTTCAGTATAGCATCAGAGAGGGGAATTTGAAAGTGAAAATTGACAATATCATTTGTAAATGGCAGGTTTACATAGTAGTAAACGGCATTGTAAAATGTAAACTTAAAAAATAAAATTAAGTTGACATTAAAATCCTGCTGTGTTAAATTGTTAACAGCGAAAGAGCGGATATCATTTATAAAGGACAGGAATGATCTTCCGACAGGAAAAGCAGAAAAGGAAAGAAAGGATACAGATTATTATGACAACAGTGGCAGCAGGCAGAAGCAAGACGTATGATCTTGTTTACAGTGCAGTTTTTGCAGTAGTGATGGCAGTTTGCTCATGGATTTCCATTCCGGCACAGGTACCGTTTACTCTGCAGACATTCGGAGTATTTATGGCAGTTGGTGTGCTTGGAGGAAAAAGAGGAACTCTGGCAGTTCTGGTTTACGTTCTTCTTGGAGCAGTAGGAGTTCCGGTTTTTGCAGGATTTTCCGGAGGCATTGGAGCTCTTCTCGGAAATGCAGGTGGATATATCATTGGATTTATCTTTTCCGCACTTGTTATGTGGGCATTTGAGCACGTTTTTGGCAGAAAGCCGGTCGTTCAGATCATTTCCATGGTCGTTGGGCTGATTGTATGCTATGCCTTTGGAACCGCATGGTTTATGTTTGCTTACACAAGAAGCACAGGTCCGGTAGGTCTTATGGCAGTTCTTGGCTGGTGTGTGTTCCCGTTTATCATTCCGGATCTTATCAAGATCGCACTGGCTTATGTTTTATCAGGAAAGGTACGTAAATATGCAAGATAAAAGCAGTGCTGCGGCATATGCTTCTGATGAGGGCACAGAGGAAATAGTCATTCCTCTGCGCCCTCATCATGGTATGTGCCTGGCGTATTTTAAGGGGGAAGGCTACAGTAACGGTTTTACTGCACATATGGCCGAGATGCTGAAGATTTTTCTGGAGGGAAAGAAAATAAGGCTTCATGTGGATACGGATGAGATCTGTTCTGCCTGTCCGAATAATCTGGGCGGACATTGCGAAGCCGGAGATAAAGTGGCAGAGTATGACAATGCCGTGCTGGAAAAATGTGGACTGAAAGCCGGACAGACATTGCACTTCAGCGAATTTACAAAAAAAGTCCAGGAAAAAATCCTTGCGATGGATAAACGTAAGGAAATCTGTGGAAACTGCCAGTGGAACAGTATCTGCGAAGAACAGAAGAGCCGCTGGGCATAGATATTTATAAGAACCTTTCCAAAAACTGCTTCGGGTCTGCAAAAAAAAGTATGCCCGAAGCAGGAAAAAAGAAAAAATTCGATTTTTTTGAAAAATTTTAATTTTTTCTATTGACAAAGTACAGAAACTCTAATATAATAGCTCTTGCAGTTGAGCAACACACAAACAACTGAAAACAAAATAACGAAGCGTGGCTCAGTTTGGTAGAGCGCTGCGTTCGGGACGCAGAGGTCGCAGGTTCAAATCCTGTCGCATCGATTAAAGGAATAATGGTATGAAAAA
>OHWB01000516.1_pt1 | contig 10569 bp, 10 predicted proteins | sample 1579591 | NCBI WGS metagenome assembly OHWB01 (sample SAMEA3882503, study PRJEB24775) | human gut metagenome | biome: human-associated habitat; feature: intestine environment; material: feces | place: Netherlands | collected 2009/2010 | reverse complement strand
CACTTTCTTTTCATGGTCGGAGAGCACAGCATTCTTCTTCTGGTATCCGGCGATGACAACCTCAACGCTCTCCTCCAGATCCGCCTGGGTGACAAATTTTCTTCCATCACGGACGGCACGGAGTGCTGCCTCGTTAATCATATTGGCAAGTTCTGCACCAGAAGCACCGGATGCCATACGTGCGATCGCATTGTAATCGACATTGTCGCCCACGCGGATGTTTTTCGCATGGACTTTCAGGATTTCCTCACGGCCTTTTAAGTCAGGCAGTTCAACCGGCACACGGCGGTCGAAACGGCCCGGACGAAGAAGTGCCGGGTCCAGGGAATCCGGACGGTTCGTCGCTGCCAGAATGACAACGCCTTTCTTTCCATCGAATCCATCCATCTCGGCAAGCAGCTGGTTCAGGGTCTGCTCACGCTCGTCGTTTCCGGAGAATCCGCCGCCGTCACGTTTTTTGCCGACGGTATCGATCTCATCGATAAAGACGATACACGGTGCTTTCTCGTTTGCCTGCTGGAACAGGTCACGCACCTTTGCAGCTCCCATGCCGACGAACATCTCGACGAACTCGGAGCCGGAAATGGAGAAGAACGGAACATTTGCCTCTCCGGCTACTGCCTTTGCAAGCAGCGTTTTACCGGTTCCTGGAGGGCCGACAAGCAGTGCTCCTTTCGGCATTTTTGCACCAATTTCTTCATATTTTTTTGGATTATGCAGGAAATCAACAATCTCCTGTAAAATTTCTTTTGCCTCATCCTCTCCGGCAACATCTGCAAATTTAATGCCGGTTTCGGACTGTACATAAACCTTGGCGTTGCTCTTTCCAAAGCTCATCGCATTTCCCATGCCGCCCATCATCTTGCTCGTCATGCGTTTCATCAGCCACTGTCCGAGCGCAACCATCACAACGATCGGTATTACCCATGTTAAAAGAAATTCCATGAGCGGCGACATCTGCTCTATGATCGGCGTTCCAAATTCGGTAATACCTGCCTCATATAAACGGTCTACCAGCTTGTAATCATTCATCACACCCGTCTTATAATAATTCGCCGGGCTTGATTTGTCGCTGAAAATAATCTCATTTGACTGGATCTGGACTTCGCTGATTTCGTTGTTATCTACCATCTGCAAAAATTTTCCGTAATCAACTTCTGTTACCTTTGGCTCGAGAAGTCTCGGGAAAAGCAGAAGATTTAACAGCAGAATGACGATCAGCGCAACCACATAATAAAAAATTATGGGTTTTTTCGGTTTCTGCACCTGCTTCATCTGTATCCCCTCCTGTTTCTTGATTTTCTTTCTTTTTTAGTAGCATAAACTTTTCTTTCGCTAAAATCAATCAAATTCTGACATTTCATGAAACTTTTATACTTTTTTATATTTTCGCTATAAAAAGGTAAGTTTCTTGCTTTTCCATCTGTTTTCGGCTATACTTGCGAAAGACTGGGAAAGTCTCTTTTTGAAATTTTGCCCCGAAATGACGGGGTTCATTCGATAAAAAAGCTATAGAAACGGAGGTTTTGTGTATGGGACACAGGTTTACATATGTGGTTTCGCCGGAGGAGGAACGGGAAAATCTGACTGTGGAATGGTTTCTCCGCCGGCATGGATATTCGCGCCATATTATTACGGGCTTAAAACGCACAGAGGACGGCATTTTCCGAAACGGCGTCCGCGCCTGGACGAGCCAGGCCGTGCACGCCGGGGATGTGATCGAAACGCACCTTGTCGAAACAGAACCCTCCGACGGAATTCTGCCGCGGCCGGTTCCGTTTTCGGTTGTGTATGAGGATGACGACATCCTCGTTGTGGATAAACCCGCTGATACGCCGATTCATCCGTCGATTGGAAATTATGAAAATACGCTGGCAAACGGCATTGCATGGTATTTTGAACAGAAAGGTGAACCCTTCGTCTACCGCTGTATCAACCGCCTCGACCGCGACACCACCGGCCTTATCGTGCTCGCCAAGCACGCCTTAAGCGCCGCCGTTCTCTCCCAGGCCATGCGCTCCCGCGAAATCCACCGCACGTATCAGGCCTTCGCCCTCGGCGAAACCGCTGCGATCGGGGCGTCGATGGTGCCCGCCTCAACGGCTCCCTCATCCAGCGCACCGTCGACTTTGCCTCCGGCGAGCGCTCCGTAACCCATTACCGCACCCTCGCGCACTGCTCCGTTTTCTCCCACCTCGAACTCAACCTCGAAACCGGCCGCACCCACCAGATCCGCGTCCACATGGCTTACATCGGCCATCCGCTGCTCGGCGATACCCTCTATAACAAAACTCCCGGCACTTTCCCCCGCCAGGCACTTCACTCTGCATCGCTCTCCTTCGTCCATCCGATCACCGGAGAACCCTTAAACTTCCACGCACCACTGCCGGAAGATATGCAAAACCTGCTGACATAAACCAACCCCCGTGAGTTGCCGCTCACGGGGGTTTTGTTGTCCCTGATGGAACTGTCATGTCTTTTTGCCGGTGACATTATATCATACACAAAATTTAGTTTCAATCATCATTTTCATACAGTTCTGATTCTTGGTACTTCATCGATATGCAAATATTTGCTGATGCATTTCACAATCACATCATGATCCGAAACCTGTCCCATGCCGGACACTGCTACGGTTGCCACAACGCCGACTTCTTCCACGCAGATCGGAAAACCTCCGCCCAGCATTGCGTATTCCTTCGGGTCCAGTACCATCTGTTTTACGCTCTCCGGCGCATTCGTCGCTGCCATGTAAAGCTGCAGCGAACTCCGCTCCGTCAGAAGCACCGAATTGCTCTTCCGTCTCATCAGCTCCACATTGTGCGGTGTAATGCCGTTATCGCAATACTGGAATACAACTTCCCCGTTGCTTCTGCGGATCATGATGCCAACCTGTGCTCCGCGCCGTCTTGCCTCCATCAGGATCATCGTTCCCAGTTCCCATGCGTCTGCATTTGTAAAATGCGTAAACTGCAGAATATCCTCCTGCATATCGAGCACTTTCATCAGTTCATCCATTGTCATTGTCATACTTTTGCCCCGTCCTTTCTGCCATTTTATATTTTTTTAGCTTTTCGCCCCTCATTTTCTGACTTTCAGTTTATCATTTTCCCAAATTCAAGTCAAGCCAGCCACCCCCGGCATTGGCTAACACGATATCACCGAAAAGCAAAAATTCCACGCCGCAGAAGTTCCCTCCCACAGCATGGAATTTCTCATTTTTATTTTTCTACCATAATACACTTCCGCGGGCAGTTCTCCGCGCAGAGGCCGCAGCCTGTACATTTTGCCGGGTCGATCTCCGCGCGCTGGTCCACAACGTGAATTGCATCCGACGGGCAGTTCTTCTCGCACTTCTTACATCCGATACAGCCGATCTCACACGCTGCCATCACCGCCTTGCCCTTCTCGGTTGAGCGGCATTTCACCGTGATCTTCTGCTCATACGGAATCAGGTCGATCAGATTTCTCGGACAGGCCTTCACGCAGGCACCGCATGCCTTGCACGCTTCGCCGTCCACAACGGCAATGCCGTTTTCAATATGGATCGCATCAAACTTACATGCCTTCACGCAGTTTCCAAAACCAAGACATCCGTTTCCGCAGCTCTTCGGACCGCCGCCCGGTACAAAACCGGCGTAGGAGCAGTCCCTTGCACCCGTGTATTCATACTTGTTCTTTGCCACGTCACACGTACCGGCGCACCGTACCACTGCTTTTCTGCGCTCCTGTGCTCCGGCTTCCTGTCCCATAATGGCACCGATCGCTGCCGCAACCGGAGAACCGCCGACCGGACAGACCGAAATCGGGGCTTCACCCTTTACCACTGCAGCCGCCGCTCCGTCACAGCCCGGGTAACCGCAGCCGCCGCAGTTGTTGCCCGGCAGCGCTTCACGGACCTTCGTCTCGCGCTCGTCCACTTCCACATAAAACTTCTTTCCGGCAATTCCAAGGAGAATACCAATCAAAAGGCCGGTTCCACCCACCATCAGGGTGGCTGCTAAAATACCATTCATCTCTTCATCCCTCCTAGATCATTCCGGAAAATCCCATAAATGCCATTGACATCAGCATAGCCGTAAGAAGAACGATCGGCATTCCTTTGAATGACTCCGGGATATCGTTGTACTCCATCTTTTCCCGCAGGCCGGCCATCAGCACCATGGCAATCGTAAAGCCAATTGCGGTTGCCAGACCGTAAACCGTACCCTGCAGAATCGTGTAATCCTTCTGTACGTTGATGAGTGCCACACCGAGTACCGCGCAGTTTGTTGTAATCAGCGGAAGGTAAACGCCGAGCGCTCGGTACAGAGATGGAATCGTCTTTTTCAGGAACATCTCAACGAGCTGTACCAGCGCCGCAATGACAAGAATGAAAACGATCGTTTTCAGATAATCAAGTTCTGCCGGTGCCAGGATAAATTTGTAAATCAGACTTGTCACAAATGAAGAAATCGTGAGGACAAAAATAACCGCTCCGCCCATGCCGGCCGCCGTATCCATCTTTTTGGAAACACCGAGGAAAGCACAGATGCCGAGGAACTGGCTTAAGACAACGTTGTTCACCAGCGCCGCACCGATCGCAATTAAAATCAGTTCTTTTATTTCGCTTCCTCCTTTCCTTTCACAGCCTGGCAGTATGCCTTATTGGCGCACGCCATACAGCCGGTCTCTTCTGCCGGGACTGCCGGTTTTCCGGTTTTCTCTGACTTCTGGCGTTTGATGCGGTTCTGCACCGCAACGAGCATTGCCAGCACAAGGAATGCACCCGGCGCCATGATGAAGATGTTGACCGGCTCGTAAGCACTCGGCATTACCTGGATACCGAACAGGGTTCCGGCTCCGATCAGCTCACGGAACATACCGATCAGGGTCAGGCCGACGGTAAATCCAAGGCCCATGCCGATACCATCAAATAAAGACGGGATCGGACCATGTTTTCCAGCATATGCCTCGGCGCGTCCCAGGATGATACAGTTTACAACGATCAGCGGGATGTAGATGCCAAGGGCGGAATAGAGTGCCGGAATAAAACCTTCCATCAAAAATTCCACGATGGTTACAAACGATGCCACAACAACGATGTATGCTGGCATACGCACGCCGTCCGGGATGATTTTCCGAAGCAGGGAAATCATCAGGTTGGAGGCGGTCAGGATAACCATCGTCGCAAGGCCCATGCCGATACCGTTCTTTGCAGAAGTGGTAACCGCAAGCGTCGGACACATACCCAGCATCATGACGAAGGTCGGGTTTTCTTTTATGATACCATTATAAAGCCGTTCCAGCGGCGTATCTTTTCTCATGAGTTCCCTCCCTCTCCGGAAAGCAGACCGGATTCGTTGCAGTAGTTAAAACAGCAGATTCCTGCATTGACACCGTTTGTTACAGCGTTCGTTGTCAGAGTTGCTCCGCTCAGCGCATCGATTTCATCATCCGCGGATGCGCCGGATTTTGTGTAGGAGAATGCTTCTACGTTTTTATCCTTGAACTGATTCTTGAAATCGTCTGTGTCGGCACGCATACCAAGGCCGGCCGTCTCGGAAAGTGACAGGAAAGAGATTCCTTTTGTCGTTCCGTCCGATGCAATTCCCATCGAGAACTGCATGCCGCCGCCATAGCCTTCGGTTGTGGAGATGATCTCAACCAGGCCGATCGTTGCGCCGGATGCGTCTTTTGCAAGCAGCAGTTCGTCAATCGTCTGTGCTTCAAAACCGTGGCCGATCAGTGCTGCCGTAAGCTCTGCCTGTTCTGCATCGCTCATCGTTACTTCTTCAAAGGAAGCTGCCTCAGGGAATACGTTCTGGCAGGATTCCTGTTTTTCTTTTTCCTGCTGTTTCTGGATCGGCTCTAAGGTTACCTGATGTGCCGCCCCGAGAAGCAGTCCGGCAATCAGCGTGATCGCCGCAAGAATCAGTGCGTTTTTTATAATTTTGTTCATGCTTTTTTCTTGCCTCCTCTTCCGAATCCAACCGGCACGGTCACACGCTCAATGAGCGGAACCAGAAGGTTGGTAAAGATGATGGCATAGGAAACGCCCTCTGCCGAATTTCCAAAGATACGGAATACGCCGGTCAGAAGACCTAAAATGACCGCATAGATATACTGTCCCTTCTTTGTGATCGGGCGGGTAACGTAATCGGTTGCCATGAACCATGCGCCGAGCATCAGACCGCCGCCCAAAAGATGCGCGCCAAGGAAGTTGATATCAAAACCGTGGCCGCCGAAAAGCAAGGCGAACAAAAGCTCTGTTCCGATGTAGATGAGCGGAATATTGAGGTCAATCACATGAATGCAGACAAGGAAAATGCCGCCAATCAGAAGGGCCAGTGCGGAAGTCTCACCGATCGTTCCGGCCGTATTTCCAAGGAACATGGACAGCAGATTCACCTGCTCTCCTGCTTTTGCTGCGGCGAGCGGTGTCGCACCGGATACGGTATCCACGAGGTGTGCGGCTGCCGGGGCAGCAAAGTTGGTCATATGACCCGGAAAGGAAATCAAAAGGAAGCATCTTCCTGCAAGCGCCGGGTTCATAATGTTCTGGCCAAGACCGCCGAAAAGCTGTTTTACGACGAGAATTGCAAACACACCGCCGATCACCGGCATCCAAAGAGGCGCCTGCACCGGCATGTTCATGGCCAGCAGAAGGCCGGTTACCAGTGCACTGCCGTCGGCAATCGTCACCGGTTTCTTCATTCCTTTTTCATACAGATATTCCGTCAGGGGACAGACTGCCATCGAAATCGCAATCAAAAGCAGTGCCCGAAGGCCGAAATTCCAGACTCCCACGCAGGCTGCCGGGGCAAGGGCAAGCAGGACGGCAAACATGATTTTGTCTGTCGTCACCTTGGACCGCGCGTGTGGGGAAGATGATACGTGTAATAATCCATTCATATGTAAGATCCCCCTATTTCTTCTTTCTCTTTGCCAGAAGCACTTTACGCATTGAGCTGATTTCCTGCGTCAGCGGACGTCTTGCCGGGCAGATAAAGGAACAACAGCCACATTCACAGCACTCCATTCCGCCGTATTTCAGGAACTTCTCTTCCTCTCCGTGCTCCGCAAAAACGGAAAGGCGGGCCGGAAGAATCTGACCCGGACAGACGGAAACGCAGCGTCCGCAGTTGATGCAGGCAGATGGTGCCAGCGCAGATACTTCATCCTCCGTAAGGCAGGTCAGTGCAGATGTTGTCTTGGTAACAGGAACCTCCATTGTAAACAGGGCTTTTCCCATCATCGGACCGCCGCAGATGATCTTGGATGCCTCGTTTTTCAGACCACCTGCCTGCTCTAAAAGTTCGGATAAGAGCATGCCGACCGGCACTTCAAAGTTGCACGGATTCTGTACGGCATCTCCTGTCACGGTAACGATACGGCTCATCAGCGGTTCGCCGAAGCGGACTGCCTGGTAAATAGCGGTCACGGTATCGATGTTATCCACGATACAGCCCGCGTCCGCCGGCAGCATGGAGGAATTTACCTTTCGCCCCGTTGCTGCATAGATCAGCATACGCTCGGCACCCTGCGGGTATTTCGTTTTAAGTTCCAGAACCTCAATATTGTCCCCCGGAAGCACCAGCTCGCAAAATTTCGCGATACAGTCCGGTTTGTTGTCCTCAATGCAGATGATTCCCTTTGCTTTCGGGAACATATGCAGCATGATTTTTAAGCCTCCGATCACCTTTTCCGGATCTTCGAGCATTCTGCGGTAGTCGCTTGTCAGATACGGCTCACACTCTGCTCCATTGACGAGAATGTAGTCAATCGCTGACGGATCTTTCGGGGATACTTTGACGTGTGTCGGGAAGCCTGCGCCTCCCATTCCCACGATTCCGGCCTCTTTGATCTTGTTCCGGATCGTATCTGCGTCGAGTTTTTCCCAGTGCGGGCACTCCTCAAATGTTTCTTTTTCATACAGCCCGTCGTTCTCCACAACGATACAGTCTACCGGGGAACCGGCTGCGGAAACTTTTTTCTCAATTCCTTTTACCGTGCCGGAAACCGATGCGTAAACAGGAGCCGAAACAAATCCTCCCGCTTCTGCGATTTTCTGTCCCGCTTTTACATGGTCGCCTTTTTGTACGATCGGCACAGCAGGCGCTCCGATATGCTGCGACACTGCGTAATACAATAAGTTGCCCGGCTGCGCTTTGACAATCGGTTTGTCCTTGGAGAGCTCTTTTCCCTCGTACGGGTGAACGCCGCCATGAAAAGTATTTCTTTTCTTCTGAAACATGCTTTTCACCTCATCCTTTCTCTTTTCTATGCTGCATTTATCAATTCACAGCCTTTTTTCGGTTTTTTATGCAAAAAGGCTGATGCATTGCCCTGATTATTTCGGTTATTCATATCGGACTTCTTTTAACAGGAGTCCGCATGCCGGTGCAAGAAAACCCGCACTTTCGCGATTTTTTGCTTTGAGAAGCTCCGTCATTGATGCGATATCCCGTTTTCCCATCCCGGCCTCCACAAGTGTTCCGGTCAGGATCCGCACCATGTGGTACAGAAAACCGGTTCCGGTATAGGAAATGGTAAGAATCCCGTCTTTCTCGCAGAAATCAATTCCGGTAATCGTCCGTACCGTCGATTTTTTCATACGTTTGTTGGCACAGAAGCTCCTGAAATCATACGTTCCGATAAACGCTTTCGATGCTTCTTTCATTTTTTCCACATCGAGCGGTGCTTCCGGAAAATACACGTATTTCCGCTCGAAAACATGCTTTCTGCCATCGATCACGATACGGTATTCGTATGTTTTGTCCACCGCATTCAGACGGCTGTGGAAGCGCTCCGGCATCCGCGCGAGGCTGGTGACTTCGATGTCTTCCGGCAGATAATGATTGATTGTCTGCAGAAGTTCTTCATCGGATAGATCAGTATGGAACTTTGCATTTGCGACCTGTCCTGCCGCATGGACGCCGGCATCGGTTCTGCCCGCGCCGTGAATCTCCACCGGCTCTCCTGCAATCCTGGACAACAGCGTTTCGAGCTTGCCCTGAATCGTGTTGTCCGTATTTCCCTGCTTCTGCCAGCCGTTATAGCGCGTGCCATCGTACTGCAGGATCATTTTATAATTCATCTTTTTCTCCTTTCCAAAGTGGCCGCTTATCATTCGGCATCCATGCTTTTCTCAATCAAAAAAGCCCGCAGCGCAGGACTTCGTGCCAGATTTGCTTCAAACAGTACCACTTCTGCTCCGCCCGGAAAGCTGTTCTGTAAAAATTCAGCGGCACGGCGGATCTGCAGCTTCACATCTTTTACTTCCTTCTCCGCTTTTTCCTGTTCCAGTTCACATACCGTTTCAAAAAGCTCTTTCATCTGATCCGGATCGGTTTTGCGACATTTTTTAGCGGTCTCCTCGAGTTTTTTTAACTTTTTCAAGACCCGCGCATTCGTTTCTTCCTCGTCCTTTTTCAGCAGTCCCTGCTTTTTACACACTGCAAATCCCTGCTCTTTCTGCCGCAGCCAGGAACGATACGTTTCTTCTTTTTTCTGCCTGCAAAGTCCGGTAAACTGGCGCAAGCACTCGGAAAGCTCCTTTGCCGTGCGCTCCTGCTTCTGGCAGGCAGATGCCTCTTTCCGAAGTGCCGCATGAAGCAGAGACAACAGTACAGATCGCTCTTCTGCGGAACCATTTACCGCCATCTGCTGTTTTTCTGCCATGATTTTTCCGGAAAGTGCACCGGCCAGAATCTCCTCCACGCCGTAATCCTGTCCATATTTTTCGTAAATCCGGTAGTACGAGCTGAATTCCTCCGCCGTCTTTTCTTCCTGCAAATATTGTCCAATCAGTGCTTCGTCGACCGGAAAATTCAGGATTTCATAACTTTTCAGCACTGCCGACAAATCCTCCCAGCCGCGTGCCGTTACAAAACGCTTTTCATCCGCTTCCTGCGAAACAGAATAAAAATGGTCACTGTGTGCCATAAGGTACGTTGTCACAGCACCGTGGATCTGATTTTTCTCTGCATAGGAAAGCCACACGGAAAGCTCGGGAACCACCTCGATCTTCCGCACACGGTCAAGCGTTGCCACATCAAATTCCCGCACAGATTTATTATATTCCGGCGGATTTCCGGCGGCCACGATCAGCCAGTCATCCGGGATGTGCTGATTGCCGAATTTTTTGTCCTGCAAAAGCTGCAGCATTACCGGAGCGAGGGTCTCGGAGACGCAGTTAATTTCATCGAGAAAAAGGATACCCCGCTTCTTTCCGGTCTGCTCCATGCAGTCATAGATCGAGGCGATGATCTCGCTCATCGTGTATTCCGTTGTATGTACCGTTTTCCCTTCGATTGCACGTTTGCAGATCTCCGGAAGGCCCATGGCACTCTGACGCGTATGGTGTGTCATCGTGTAGGCAACAAGCCCCACACCGCACTCTTCTGCGATCTGCTCCATAATTGCCGTTTTTCCGATGCCCGGCGGGCCGATCAGGAGAATGGGACGCTGCTGCCGGAGGGGAACCAGTAGATTACCGGCTTCGTCTCTTGCAAAGTATGCGCGCAGGGCTTTTTCAATTGTCTCTTTTGCTTCTTGTATGTTCATATGATCTCTCTTATCTTATGC
>OHWB01000515.1_pt1 | contig 10571 bp, 9 predicted proteins | sample 1579591 | NCBI WGS metagenome assembly OHWB01 (sample SAMEA3882503, study PRJEB24775) | human gut metagenome | biome: human-associated habitat; feature: intestine environment; material: feces | place: Netherlands | collected 2009/2010 | reverse complement strand
TGCCGTTAGGATAAGCCAAGGTACGCACAATATATCCGTCGAATTTCTTCTTCAGCCAATAACGTGACGTATCCGTTTCCCACACCAAATATTTTTCATCGATAGCAGCCAACGGATTATGGCTGTAGGTATGCGAACCAAGCTCCATACCGGCAGCAATAAGCTCCTTGATTTCCTGCTCATTCATATGCAGCTCATCGCCGATGTCCCTATTGATGACAAAGAAAGAACCTTTGGCATCATATTTCTGCAATAACGGCAGCACTACACTGTGATTATTCTTATAGCCATCATCAAAGCTCAAGGCAACATACTTATCTACACTTTTTCCCTGCTGCAGACGCTCTGCCAGCTCTGCTACCGTCACAATCGTGTAGCCCTGCTCCTTCAGGTACTGCAAATGCGCTTCAAACAGCTCCGGCTTCATAATCAGCGTTCTAGGCCAATCTGCTCCTTCTTCCGGACCGACAGCGTGATACATCAGTACCGGTGCACCGGTTTTCCTAAAGGCCGCATATTCCTGCTGCCAACGCTCGCCGTTAAGCTTCCATGCAACACCTGCAGCCGCCAAAAGTACGACAACCAGCGCCAGGAATACTAAGCATACTTTCTTAATCATTTATCTGCTTTCTCCAATTCCATTCCTAAACCTACTGCAATATCCTGCAGCTTTTTCAAACGATGATTTATGCCGGATTTACCCAGGCCACCGGAGTATTCCACCAAATCATTTAACGATACATCCGGATACTGCAGTCGCAGACGCGCCGTATCCTGCAATCCCTGAGGCAGCTCGCTCAGTCCCATATGCTCATCAATATAATGAATGCAGCTTACCTGACGCACGGCAGCCTTAACTACCTTATTCAGATTTGCAGTTTCGCAATTAACTGCTCTGTTGACATTATTGCGCATTTCCTTGACAATGCGGACATTTTCCAGCTCCATCATCGCATTATGCGCACCGATAACACTCAGGAAATTGATAATGCTTTCGCCATCCTTCAGATAAACAATATACTCGTTTTTTCTGTCGGTCAGCTTGGCCTTCAAGGAAAAGCTCTGCATAACCTTAATAATCGTATGAGCAAAATTCTCGTTGCCTGTCACCATCTCCAGATGGTAATCACTGGCCGGACGGCTGATACTGCCACCGCCCAAAAAAGCTCCGCGCAAAAAGGTACGCTTGCCTTCGTGATGCGAAAGCAGCGGATTTTTCAAATCGCCCTCTACACTTAAGAGCTGCAGCTCGTTCAGCGCCTTGCTTACCTGCGGCGCCGGCACTACATGTACCTGATAACGGTTATTCTTCTTCAAGCGGCGTGAACGGGTAATAACTACCTCCGTCTGCACCTGATAATTGCTTTTCAACAGCTGCAGTACACGTCTGGCCAAAGCAGCATTTTCTGTAGAAAAGTGGATACCTATATTCATACCGCGGATAACAATTGCACCGCTCATACGCAAAAGACCGAGCAGCTCTGCTTTGTCACCGGTCGCATCGTTAGTTTCTATACGAGATAATTCATTTTTTACATCATTGGAAAAAGACAAGCAGACTCCTCCCTTCTCAGCCGACAAGGCTGCAGCGTCTGTTTTTATTTCTGTTTATACAACTTCTTCATGCCAGCACGCATAAAGAAGTAATCAAAAAACTGCATACCGCGCCCAAAAAGACGCAGACGATAAATCAAAGCAATAAGCACACGCGCTAATTTACGCGGATCATGGCGCACCAAATCATCCTTGCTTATCAGGCGCGCCGGTACAACCGTAATTCCCAAGCTGCGGATTTTATCAATATCCGGCGTTATAGGACGCGAGCCCTCAGCATCATACTGACGCAGCTGCTCTGAAGTAACATCCTGGGAATTAACAATAGCGTAATCCAAGAACTGTGTACCGACATGGTCAACCAACGCCTGCACATGGTCATAAGCACCATAGCCGTCAGTTTCGCCGGGCTGTGTCATAACATTGCAGATATAGATTTTAATAGCGTTGGACCTGACAACAGCATCACGGATTCCTTCTACCAAAAGATTAGGAATAACACTGGTATACAGGCTGCCCGGTCCGAAAATAAGCACATCAGCATTTAAAATTGCATCAATAGCTCCGTTTGCCGCCTGTGCATCCGCCGGCAGCATCATCATCTTCTTAATATGCTTGCGCACCTTGGGAATCTCGGATTCGCCTGTCACAATGCTGCCATCAGTCATCCGCGCCTGCAGACGGATATCCTCCAGCGTAGACGGAATAACCCTGCCGCGCACCTTAAGAATCTGGCTCGTAGCATTGAGTCCGGCCTCCATGCCGCCCTCGGCCTGTGCCATCGCCGCAATAAACAAATTGCCGAAGCAATGGCCTGCAAGCGAAGAATCACCCTGAAAGCGGTACTGCATCAAGCGTTCCATCAGCGGCTCGCGGTCAGCCAAAGCTGTCAGGCAGTTACGCAAATCACCGGGAGGAATAATACCCAGCTCCTTGCGCAGACGTCCGGAAGAACCGCCGTCATCGGCAGTTGTTACTACAGCAGTACAGTTATTGGTAATATACTTCATACCGCGTAAAAGCGTCGACAGACCGGTACCGCCGCCGACAACGGTAATGGCAGGGCCACGTGTCAGCTTGCGCTGCATAAAAATCGTTTCCATCAATGAACCGTTTTTGTCGGGCACTACAACAGATACTACCGAACTGATTAAGCGGCGTGTTCCGTACACCATAATAGCAAAGCCCACGATAAGAAAGCCCACGCCCATCGTCATAATCAGGCCGTTTGAATAGCGTCCTGTTGTCAGATAGGTCATCTGGAAGAGCAGTTCTTCTGCCTTGCCCATCAGCTGATAATTAAAAAACAAAGCCAGTCCCAAAGCACATAAAAGTACACCTACCGCAAAAAGCAGCAGCCAGCGCTTCAAATTAATGCCGGGACACAGCCAACTAATCCAACCCATTAGGCTCCTCCCTTACTTTCTGTGAGGAATATCACGATGCGTCACATCAACGCTGTAACCCTTTTCACGCAGATATTCATACAATTTATTGGCAATAAAAACGCTGCGGTGCTGTCCGCCTGTGCAGCCTACGCTGATAACAAGCTGTGCCTTGCCTTCGTTAATATATTGCGGTACAAGAAAATCAAGCAGCTGCTCCTCCAGCTTAAGATACTGGAAGGTCTGCGGATAGCGGCAGATAAAATCCGCTACCGGGCGTTCGTTGCCAGTCATATTGCGCAGCTCCTCCACATAAAACGGATTCGGCAAAAAACGCACATCCAGAACCAGATCGCTGTCCAGCGGCAGACCATGCTTGAAGCCGAACGAACGCACAACAATGCCCATACGCTCTTTAGAAGAGCCCTCGCCAAACATTTCCGTTACCTTAGCCTTCAGCTGTGCCGTTGTCAGCGTCGAGGTATCAATAATATGCGTAGCCTTTTCGCGCAGCGGATCAAGCAATTCACGCTCACAGGTAATATTCTTCAGCAAGGTATTGCGCTCACCCAAGGGATGACGACGACGCGTTTCCTTGTAACGGCGCACCAGTGTCGCATCGGAAGCATCCAAAAACAGCAGCTCATATTTTTGGCCGCTGGCCTCCATCTCATCCAAAACCTGCAGCAGCTTATCAAAAAAGCGTCCGCCACGGATATCAACAACAAGAGCTACCTTTTCCTCCGAAGTCTGACGGCAAAGCTCCGCAAACTTAGGAATCAAGGTCGCCGGCAAATTGTCAATGCAAAAGAAATTTAAATCCTCCAGGGTACGCACAACCTGCGTTTTGCCTGCACCGGACATACCGGTAATAATAAGAAAGTGTGACTGCATTTTGCTTCACCTCTTGAAAGTCATTAGTAAATTATATTATATCATAAAATTTGCCGTAGAGGGCAGTGCGTAAGCAAATAAATGATGGATTGATGATATTGATTGGTGATGCGGAAGACGGTGCGTTATCACGCACGCATAAAAAAATAAGCAGACTGCTCGCAATAACAGTCTGCTTATCTTTTTGAGATTTTAAGGTGTAAGATTGTATTAAAAATTCATGGAAAACTAATTAATCAAGATTCGGCATGCTGCGCGGACGGTCAAGATCCTTGAGCATCTGCATATCGCGGTCAGTACCACGGCCGGCAGTAGTCAGATAACCGCCGATCATAATGCCGCTTGCACCGCCATTGAGTGCCAGTGCCTGCAGGTCACGCAGGTTTACTTCGCGACCGCCTGCAGTACGGATTTGTGCCTTCGGCAGAACAAAACGGAAAACAGCGAACGCACGCAGGATTTCCAGCGGCGGCAGCGGTTTGTTGTTTTCAAACGGAGTGCCCGGAATCGGAGTCAGCATATTCAGAGGTACACTGTCAACACCAAGCTCCTTCAGAGTGAAGGCCCATTCTACACGCTGCTCACGTGTTTCGCCAAGTCCTAAAATGCCACCGCTACAAACGCGCAGGCCGGCAGCCTGTGCATTTTTGATGGTAACAAATTTATCAGCATAGGTATGAGTGCTGCAGATATTCGGGAAATTGCTGCCTGCGGTTTCCAGATTGGAATGATAGCGGGTTACACCGGCTTTGCGCAGCTCTTTTGCCTGCTCTACAGTCAAAATGCCCAAAGAAGCGCAAACTTCAATGTGCAGTTCTTCTTTAATACGTTTCAGGGTACGGCAGATATTTTCAAAGTCATCGGCCTTGCTCTGTCCGCGACCGCTGGTAACGATGGAGAAGCGTACAGCGCCTGCTTCCTTAGCTTTTTTAGCTGCATTGAAGATTTCCTCTTCGCTCAGCAGACCGTATTCCTTAACACCGGTATGATAATGTGCGGATTGTGCGCAGAACTTGCAGTTCTCGCTGCATTTACCGCTGCGGCCGTTGATGATTGCACAGCAGTCAACAGCATCGCCGGCATATTTTTGGCGAATCTTGTCAGCCATGGCCAAAAGCAGCATGGTATCATCATCGCTCACGTTAATCAAAAATTCAGCTTCTTCTTTAGTAATATCCTGACCGTTCAAAACATTCTCGGCCAGTGCAATAATCTTTTGCATTGTAATTCACATCCCTAACCTTAGTAGTTAACCGATGCACTTCGTTAGTTAACTGTATCTATTATATAGCAGAATTCCGTTTGCGTCAACCGTTAATTTGCAGAAGTTAACTTCAATATAACAAAAAGCACGCCATGCCGCGAGCCAAAGCTCACAGCGCAGCGCGCTACTAAAGCAAATATCAGCGGATACCGGCTATACCCAAAATCAAGCCCAAAACACCGCTCATGCACAGTGTACGGATAACGCTTACCTTATGACGGATACACCACAGGGAAATCGGCAGCACGATACAGCCAAGCAAATCCACCTTGGTAAAATCCTTCGGCAGTGTTTCAGTATTCCACAGCGCCAGCATTACAAAGCTCAATCCGGCAGAGCAGATGAGTGCCACAACCGCAGGACGCAGGCCGTTCAGAATACCACGAATCGGACCGATATCGCCATATTTAAAGAATAATTTTGCGAGTGCCAGTACAATAAACACCGAAGGGAAAACAAAGCCCACAGTTGCCGCAACAGCACCGGGCAAGCCTGCGACCTTTGTACCGACGAACGTCGCTGCATTGATACCGATAGGACCCGGTGTCATCTGCGAAATAGTAAAAATATCAATAAACTGCGGCATAGTCATCCATGCATGATTTTCAATAACCTCCGCCTGAATCAACGGCATAGAAGCATAACCGCCGCCGACGCAAAAGGCACCAACCTTGACAAAGCTCCAGAAAAGCTCCCAATAAATATACATCTCGCTACCTCCTTACGCGTACTTTTTGTCACGCAGCAGGAAGAAGCCGATAACAGCATCCACAATTACTGCATACATCAGATTTACATTAAAGAAATAATTGGCAATGAAGGTACCGACAATAATCAAAAGCGGCAGTGCCAATTTTTTCTTCAGCTCCTTTTTGAGCAGGTCAATCGCTACATTGATGATAATAGCCGTCGCGCCGCACTGCATGCCCTTCAAAACAAGCTGAATGTACTGGTTATGTGCAAAGGCATCATAAGCGTAGGAAATAGCGCTCAGGGTAATCAGCGGCGGCAGAATAGTTGCCAGCAAAGCAGTAAGCGTACCGCGGATACCGCCAAGCTTGTAGCCCATGCTGATTGCCGCATTGGCTGCCACAATACCCGGCGCAGACTGCGCAATCGCCACCAGGTTCAGTGCTTCCTTATCATCCATCCATTTATACTCATCAACAAATTTGGCCTTCAACAGCGGAATGATTACAAAACCGCCACCGATAGTAAAGGCACTAATTATAAAGGTTGATTTGAACAGCTTCCAGTAAAAATCTTTTTCGGCTGCAGCTTCACCCATTATCAACAGCTCCTTCTGTCTATAGAATGAAATTATTATAGCATATTTGCCAGCAAAAAAACATAATTAGACTACACTAATACCTAGAAAATTTTTCACATCAGCTTTTTTGTAACAAAAAAGCACACCCTGCTACCAAATTAGTAACAGAGTGTGCTATCTATAGCCTACTCAAGCTATATTATACAGTTTTGACATCCGGTCTGCAGCTTACATCATACCGGGCATGCCGCCGCCCATCGGAGGCATTGCCGGCATAGCAGCGCCTTCCTTAGCAGGTTTGTCAGCTACGATGGATTCAGTGGTCAGAACCATAGAAGCGATGCTTGCAGCATTTTGCAGTGCGCTTCTGGTAACCTTAGTCGGGTCAACGATACCTGCTTCGATCATGTCAACATACTCTTCGGTCAGAGCGTTGAAGCCATAGCCTTTGCGGCTGCGTTTAATGGTATCAACGATAACAGCGCCTTCCAGGCCAGCGTTGTAAGCGATTTGACGAACAGGCTCTTCAATAGCGCGTTTAACGATTTCTACGCCGGTCTTCTCATCGCCGGTAGCTTTGATTTTTGCCAGAGCAGGCTGTACTTGCAGCAGAGCAGTACCGCCGCCGGCAACAATACCTTCGGCAACAGCAGCGCGGGTAGCGTTCAGAGCATCTTCAATGCGCAGTTTTTTATCTTTCAGCTCAACTTCGGTAGCAGCGCCGACTTTGATAACAGCTACGCCACCGGCCAGTTTAGCCAGACGTTCTTGCAGTTTTTCTTTATCGAAATCAGAAGTGGTTTCCGGAATTTGTGCACGGATTTGAGCAACACGTGCAGCAATAGCATCTTTATCACCCAGGCCATCAACGATAGTAGTCAATTCTTTGGTTACACGAACCTGACCTGCGCGGCCAAGGTCTGCCATGCTTGCGCTGTCCAATTTACGGCCAACTTCTTCACTGATAACGGTTGCACCGGTCAGAGTAGCGATATCCTGCAGCATTGCTTTACGACGGTCGCCGAAGCCAGGAGCTTTAACAGCAACAGCCTTGAAGGTGCCACGCAGTTTGTTAACAACCAGGGTTGCCAGTGCTTCGCCTTCAACATCTTCAGCGATGATTAAAAGTTCGCCGCCGTTTTGAACAACTTTTTCCAGAACCGGCATAATGTCGGCAATCATGGTGATTTTTCTATCAGTAATGAATACGTACGGATTGCTCAGTACAGCTTCCATTTTATCAGCATCGGTTGCCATATACGGGGAAATGTAGCCACGGTCGAACTGCATGCCTTCAACAGTTTCCAGATGAGTTTCCATGGTCTTGGATTCTTCAACAGTGATAACACCGTCGTCGCCAACTTTTTCCATAGCGTCGGCAATCAGGTTACCGATTTCATCATCAGCTGCGGAGATGGAAGCAACTTGTGCTTTTGCAGCCTTGGTTTCAACTTTTTGGGAAACATTTTTCAGTTCGTCAACCAGTACGTCAACTGCTTTTTTGATACCTTTTTTCAGAACCATCGGGTTAGCGCCGGCAGCAACGTTGCGCATGCCTTCGTTAATCATAGCCTGTGCCAGAACGGTAGCAGTGGTGGTGCCGTCACCAGCAACATCGTTGGTTTTGATGGATACTTCTTTAACCAGCTGTGCGCCCATGTTTTCAAACGGATCTTCCAGTTCGATGTCGCGGGCAATGGTTACACCATCATTGGTGATGGTCGGTGCACCGAATTTCTTTTCCAATACAACGTTACGGCCTTTAGGACCGAGGGTTACTTTTACAGCGTCAGCCAGAGCATTTACGCCACGCTCCAGGCTACGACGAGCTTCTTCATTAAACAGAATTTGTTTAGCCATTTTATATCGCTCCTTAAATTACATTTTATTACACTAATTATTGATTATTATCGTCAAAACATTTTGGCTAAGCAGAAAGTGCCAGATGCTAGGAAGTGGTACTGACGGCGTATTTCTGATACGTCTAGGTGCCACTGACAACGCAGATGGTGCTTTATGCGACGCCAAAAAATTTATTTCTCAATTGTAGCTAAAATATCGCGTTCGCTGAGAATCAGGTAATCCTTACCTTGATGTTTAACAGGAGTACCGCTGTATTTTGCGAAGATAACTTCATCGCCAACTTTTACTTCAGGTTTAATCAGAGTGCCGTTGTCGCTGTATTTGCCTCTGCCTACAGCCAGAACCTTGCCCTGTTGCGGTTTTTCTTTTACTGCAGTATCCGGCAGGAAAATGCCGCTGGCAGTTTTTTCTTCTACTTCTACAACCTCTACAATTACGTGATCAGCTAATGGTTTTAACATTTTTATAACCCCTTTCGAGTATTCTTACTTACGTGAGAGTAATTTGCTTCTCGGTTATTAGCACTCATTTACTCTGAGTGCTAACCACAATTCTTATTATATCCATATTAGGAAAAATTGCAAGTACTTTTTCACTGTTTTTTACAAATTTGTCGCATTTTTTGCTTCACGCCCTCAAAATTCCGCTTCAGCGCCTTGTTTTTTTGCTTCGCAGGCCCATTTTTTTGCTTGGGCACAAAAAAAGAGCAGTTTCCACTGCCCTTTCAGTTCATTGTTATCTTTTGGCCGCAGCTGCAATAATGCTTTCCGCCAGCTCCTTTAAGCTTATGCGTTTTGCCATACTGAACTGCTGCATCTTACGGTATGCTTCCTGCTCCGTCATTCCGTGCGCTGCCATCAGGATACCCTTGGCCCGATCCAGCAGCTTACGGTTCTCCAGGCTTTCCTTCAGCTTATCAAGCTCCAAATTAAGCTTATGCATTTCCTGAAAGCGTTTGACCGCAATCTCCATCGCCGGGAAAAGCTGTTCCTCACGTACAGGCTTAACCAGATAAGCAATAACGCCTGCATCCGATGCCTGTTCAACAATATCCTGCTGACTGTAAGCTGTAAGCAGCAATACCGGCGCAATATTATCGGCAGCAATAATTTTTGCCGCCGTAATGCCGTCCATAATCGGCATTTTAACATCCATAATAATAAAATCAGGCTTCAATTCCGCAGCAAGCTTTACTGCCTCCTGTCCGTTGGCTGCCTCGCCTACTATTTCATGACCGGCATCCGCCAGCATTTCGCGCAAATCAAGACGCAAAATAGCTTCGTCATCTGCCAATAAGATTCTCAGTTTATTTAACATCTTCCAGTCCCCCCCTTTGGAATTGTTACTAAAGCAAGTGTACCGCCATCCTCACGATTCGTCAAGCTAAAGCTTCCCTGCAGGTCTGCTTCCGCCATAGTCTTGATAATTTTCAATCCTAAGCTTTGACGGCTGCTGTTTAAAGAAAATCCTTCCGGAAGACCTACACCGTCATCGACAATCGATAAAACATAACGCTTGCTTTCTTCCGCAAAGCGCACCTTAAGGCTGCCGCTCATCCGCCCTTCGTAAGCATGTTCTATAGTATTCTGCAATAATTCGTTGAGAATCAAAGCGATGCTTGTTGCCTTATCAGACGGCAGCTGTACAGGATCTGCTTTGAAATCGGCATGCAGGATAAATTCCGGATGCAGCATACTGCTGATAATTGCCTGATAAATTCCCTTGGCCACCTTACCGACATCTATCAGACCGGTATCCTGCTGCGAAAGATACTCATGCACAATAGCGATACTGTTGACCCTGTTAACACAGTCACGCAAAACTATTTTGGTTTCTTCACACTGCGCGCGACGCTCCTGCAGGCGCAGCAGACTGGCGATGGTCTGCAAATTGTTCTTTACACGATGATGAATCTCTTTAATTACAACAGATTTTATCAGCAGCTCCTCGTCCTTTTTGCGCAGCTCGGTAATATCCTGCAAAATGACAATAGCACAACCGGCCTTAGGCCTGGGAATTACCGGCAGAATACGTATGGAAAGCAAAATGCCATGCATCGTAAATTCCTTGCTTTCCGCCGTGCCTGTTTCCATAACCATACCGACCAACGGCCAGTTGATAGCAACATCATTAGTACGGCAGCCGACAAGATGAGAAATATCCATAACATCAAACATATGACGCGCACGATTGTTGGCAGCAACAATCACTCTGTTGGCATCTACTACCATAATGCCGTCAGAAGGCAGCAGTCGCCGATAATTGCTGTTATTGCTGACATCCTGCCGCAGATTACACAAAAGCTCCAGCGCCTGGGCAATAATAATATCATCAGGAGCAG
>OHWB01000506.1_pt1 | contig 10762 bp, 7 predicted proteins | sample 1579591 | NCBI WGS metagenome assembly OHWB01 (sample SAMEA3882503, study PRJEB24775) | human gut metagenome | biome: human-associated habitat; feature: intestine environment; material: feces | place: Netherlands | collected 2009/2010 | reverse complement strand
AACCCTGACGGTAGGCCGGGTGCAGACCCCGACACTGAAAATGTTGGTGGACCGGGACGCAAAAATCCTGCGCTTCCAGAAAGAAAAGTATTACACGGTCGGCATCCATTCCGGCAGCCTGAAAGCAGACAGTGGGCGCATTGCGGATGCAGAAACCGCAAATTCTCTCAAAGAAAAATGCACAGGCACAACTACCGTCTGTACTTCTGTCAAGCGGGAGAAAAAGACAGAACAGCCGCCCAAGCTCTATGACCTGACCACCTTGCAGCGGGAAGCAAACCGTTTGTTCGGCTTCACGGCAAAGCAGACCCTTGACTATGCCCAGCAGCTTTATGAAAAGAAACTGCTGACCTATCCCCGCACGGACAGCCAATATCTGACCGAGGACATGGGCCAGACAGCACAACATCTTGTGTCTGACCTGCTGGGGCTGCTGCCCTTTGCCCAAGGGCTTGCACTGACTGCGGATGTGGGCCGGGTGCTGAACAGCAAAAAGGTATCGGACCACCACGCCATCATTCCCACTGCTGAATTTGTAAAACAGGGCTTCGCTAGTCTTGCCGAAAGTGAATGCAAGCTGATGAACCTTGTCTGCTCCAAACTGCTCTGTGCGGTGGCCGCACCCCACGAGTACGAAACAGTGACCGCCGTGTTCTCCTGTGCAGGGAACGAGTTCACCGCCAAGGGAAAAACGGTGCTTGTCCCCGGATGGAAAGAGATCGACCAGCGATTCCACTCCACCCTGAAAACAGACGGTGATGAAGAAACGGAAGCCCTGAACACCCTGCCGAAACTGGCCGAAGGACAGAGTTTTTCCGTGACGGCTAACGTTTCGGAACACTTCACGTCCCCGCCGAAAGCCTATACCGAAGATACGCTCCTGTCGGCAATGGAGCGGGCAGGGGCCGAGGATATGCCGGAGGAAGCGGAACGTAAGGGGCTGGGCACTCCGGCCACCCGTGCCGCGATTCTGGAAAAACTGGTGCAAATGGGCCTTGTGCAGCGCAAGGGCAAGCAGCTTGTCCCCACCAAGGACGGCATCAATCTGGCGGTGGTTCTGCCGGAAAGCCTGACCTCTCCCGCTCTGACTGCTGAGTGGGAAAACCGTCTGACCGAGATTGCCAAGGGCAATGCAGACCCGGACGAGTTCATGGCCGAAATTGAAGCGCAGGTGCGCCAGTTGGTCAAGACTTATTCCTGCATCAGCGCGGACAAGCAGAACTTATTTCAGTCGGAACGGGTCATCATCGGCAAGTGTCCCCGGTGCGGTGAAAACGTCTATGAGGGTAAAAAGAATTTTTACTGCGGGAACCGTGGCTGTCAGTTCGTGATGTGGAAGAATGACTGCTTCTTTGAGCAGCGCAAAAAGGCGTTCACACCGAAGATCGCCGCCGCTCTGCTCAAAAACGGCAAGGCAAAGGTCAAGGGCCTCTATTCCGAAAAGACAGGCAAAACCTATGATGCAACGGTGCTTCTGGCAGATACAGGAGGCAAGTACGTCAATTACCGGGTAGAGCGCAAAGAGTAAGGCAAAAATACGAGGGCCGGTTATGGTAAGGTGAAGCATTCATTTTGCCATAACCGGCTCTCTCTATCCGTAGGATAGCAAAAAGGAGTGTGACCAAATGAGCGAATTGTTTTCCATCCAGCTGCAAAATCGGCAGCGGCAAGGCAGGGATGGTGTCTGGCTGGACCTGCCCACCACAACCGAACAGGTACAAGCGGCCCTGCGGCAAATCGGCATTTCGTCCGATAATCCGCAGGGCCTTTTCATTTCCGGCTACTTTGCCGAAGAAGAAAAGCGTTTTGCGATTCCCTACAACATGGTGCTGGCATCCAATGTGGATGAACTGAACTTTCTGGCCGCACGGCTGGAAACGCTCTCTGCCGGGGAACGCGCAGAACTGAACGCCGCTCTGCAAGCCCCGCAGAGTGAACTTTCCAGCATCGGGAAAATTACTGACTTTCCCGAAAACGTGGACTATTATGTGCATCTGCCGGATGTGCACGGGCCTGCCCAGCTAGGAGATTACTACCTGAATCGCTCCGGCATGGTGGATATGCCGGAAGAATGGAAAGGCGGCATCGACACGGCGCAGTTCGGCCGGTCTGTGGCCCAGCAGGAGCAGGGCGTGTTTACCGAGTATGGCTACCTTGTCAAAAGCGGGGATGCGTGGCAGAAAGTCCACGAGGGCCAGCCTGTGCCGGAGGAATACCGGGTGCTGTCCTTTCCTGCGCCAGAAGTCCTGCGGGATTTAGCCAACATCCCGCCGCCTGTTCAACCTGAAACAGAACCGCAGAAAGTCATCCCCATTATCCTGAACGGCAAGGACAGCGCAGAGCGCATGAAAGAAATTACGGACCGGCTGGAAACAGGGATTCAGCAGTTATTCGACAGTGACCGCTACAAAGCCTACCTCACCACGATGGCGAAATTCCACAATTACAGCTTCAACAACACCTTGCTGATCGCCATGCAGGGCGGACAGCTGGTGGCGGGCTTCAACAAGTGGAAAGGTACGTTCCACCGCACCGTAAAGAAAGGCGAAAAGGGCATCAAGATTCTGGCTCCTGCGCCGTACAAGGTCAAGCAGAAGATGGAAAAGCTGGACGAACAGGGCAAGCCGATTCTGGACAAGGAAGGCAAGACGCTGACGGAAGAAAAAACGGTACAGATTCCGGCCTTTAAGGTGGTTTCCGTGTTCGATGTCAGCCAGACCGAGGGCGAACCGCTGCCCTCTATTGCAGTGAATGAACTGTCCGGCAGCGTGCAGGACTACCAAGATTTTTTCAAGGCGTTGGAGCAGGCATCCCCGGTGCCCATCGGGTTTGAGGACATCGAGTGCGGCGCGCATGGGTACTTTCATCTGCTCGACAACCGCATTGCCATCCAAGAGGGCATGAGCCAGTTACAGACCATCAAGACAGCCATCCATGAGATCGCCCATGCAAAGCTGCACACCATCGACCCGAACACCCCGGAACAGAGCAACCGCCCGGACAGCCGCACCCGCGAGGTGCAGGCCGAAAGCGTGGCCTATGCCGTCTGCCAGCACTACGGGCTGGACACATCCGAGTATTCTTTCGGCTATGTGGCCGGGTGGAGTTCCGGCCGGGAACTTTCCGAACTGAAAGCCTCTCTGGAAATTATCCGCAGCGCGGCCCATGAGCTGATCTCCACGCTGGACGAACATTTGGCAGAACTGCGCCAGCAGCGGGAAGCGGACCTTTCCGCTGCACAGGAGGCCGCATTTGCGCTGGATAATGGCAATACGCTGTTCATCCAGACCTGCGATTCCGGCTATGACTATACACTGTATGATGCGGACAAAAAGGCTCTGGATGGCGGGCAGTTGGACGCACCCGGCCTGACCCTGCCGGATGCCAGACAGGAAGCACTTAACCTGCTGGGGCAGACAGCCGCGGTGTCGGAAGTTCTGTTGGGCGACAAGCTGGCAGCGTTCCAAGAGGCAACAGAAAAAGCGAATGAACTTCCCGAACCTGCTAAAATTTCTGACCCTGCCGCAGAGCCCACGGTCACGATTTTGTGGAGCGAAAGCGACAAGCTGCAGGACGGCGAAACCATGCCGCTGTCCGTGGCAAACCGTGTTTTTGAAGAACTGGACACCACCCAGCACACAGACCGGGAAAAGGATGGTTACGAGGGTGGCTGGTACGACAAGACAGCCTTCCGCATTGACTTTACCTTGAACGGCCAGCCCGACAACTATGAGGGACGGCAGGATTTCGGGGACGGGGACGGCTCCCTGATTCAGCATATCCAGAACTACCACGAATACTACGCCAAAGACGAGAACTGGAAAAATTTTGTTTTGCACAACAAGGGCCCGGAAGCGTGGGAACAGGACAAGGCAGAGCGTGAAATGGTGCTGACCGAGTTTATACCGTACCTTAAACAGCATTGCAACCTTTCGGCCATGGAGCAGACAGCCACCACCGCTTTGCGGGAGGAACAGGACATTTCGCCGGAACAGACCGCCTATTACAACGCTGTTGTAGCCTATGTGCAGGACTGCCGCCCGCTGCTCAACCAAGGCCAGTATGACTTGCCGGAACCGCCCAAGCTGGCCGACTTTGACCAGAGCTTGCAGAACTACAAGACGCAGGTGCAGGCCGAGATTGAGCAGGAAGCGGCCGCAGCCGGAATGACGGTAGAGGAATATGCTGCGGCAGGTTTTGAGGCCCCGCAGCAGGACAGTTTTTCCATCTACCAGCTGCGTAATGAAGATTCCACCCGCGATTACCGTTTTGAGCCTTATGACCGCCTGCAAGCTGCTGGCCGGACCGTAGACAAGGCAAACTATGCAGAAGTTTACTCTGCGCCGCTGGCTGCTGGAACTACATTGGAGGACATCTACCGCACATTCAATGTGGACCATCCGGCAGATTTCAAGGGGCATTCGCTGTCTGTTTCGGATGTGGTGGTGCTGCATCAGAACGGCCACGACACCGCCCATTACTGCGACAGTGTGGGCTTCCAGCAGGTGCCGGAGTTCTTACGGGAAAATCAGCTGCGCACCGCAGAGCTTTCCACCGAACAAAACGAAAACATGATTGACGGTGTGCTGAACAATGCGCCCTCTCTGGGCGAATTGGAGGCCAAAGCAAAGGCCGGAGAACAAATCTCTCTGACGGACCTTGCCGCCGCAGTCAAGGCCGAGGAAAAGGCACCGAAAGCCAAAAAGTCCCGCGCCGCAAAACCGAAAAAGCCGTCCATCCGGGCACAACTGGATGCCGCAAAAAAGGAACAGAGCAAACAAACGCAGCCACGGGAAAAGACAAAGGAATTGGAGGTGTAAACCGTGCAGATGTTTGAAAATATGGATGTGATCGCCGCGCTGGAAGCCATCATGCACCAGAATACTGCGTATTACCAGAGCGATTTTTCCTTTGACATTAAGATGCTTCGGGAAGCAGCCCGCAGTGACCAACCTGAAGATAAGCTGCTGTTGTGGATGTCCCGGCCCTCTGGGACATTCTGCTTCCGGGAACGGGATGTGCTGCTCAAAGACACCCAAGCCTACAACACATGGAAATTCTGCGGCGAACAGACCCACGACAGGATTCTTGCCTATGCGGTGGAGCTGACCGGCGCAGCCAACGGAACCGTGCAAGGCAATCTGTATGAACTGGACTACCAGCAGCACTTCCGGCACATTCGGGATGCCGCCCTGCCCGTGGGTGCCAACCGTCTGATCTACGAAAGTGGGATGCGGGAGATTGGCCCGAAAGAGCATTTCGACAGCCGCCCAGACAAATATTTCGGGGAGTTCGTGCGATATGAAATGCAGCCCCGTGACCCTGAACTTCTGCAAGCGGCCATCCGGCAGGAGCAGCGCAGCCGGGAACCGGCACGGCCCGGTGATTTCAAAGAACATCTTGCGGAACTGCACACTGGGCTGATCGAGGCCGAGGCTCAGCGCATTGCAACAGATATGAAGCGGCTGGCTGCTCCCAACAGCCCGGACAAGAATCATTTTATGGTGGAGGTATCGCCCTATTTTACCAAACTGGCATCCAGCCGGGACACGGACCAGCTGCTTGCCATGCTGCCGTACAAATCCATGCACCTTTCCAGCGTGAAAGACCGTTTCGGCATCTATGCGCTGGTTGACAAAAAGGAGAACCGGGACAGGGGCATCCGCAAGCCCCGTGCTTCCGTCCGCAAGCAGCTTTCCGAAACAAAACAGGCCGCCAGCCCGAAAAAGGCAGCGGCCCGCAGCAAACAACATGAAATGGAGGTCTGACCATGAATTTCAGCGTGGAAGAAGAAAATTTGATCTGTATGTACCACACCTCTGACCGCCGCCGAACGATGGCGCGGATGCTGACCGCCCTGCCGGACATGGACACGGAAATGCGGCGGCTGGCAAACGGCACCATTGCAAAGTTGGAGCACATGACCGATGCTGACTTTGACGGACAGAGGTTTGATTTTACGGGTGAATAATACCGCCAGCTTAACAATGGCACATTATTTTCAGTGAAAGTAATGTGCCATTGTCAACACAGAAATAGCCGGACACGGTGGCCTTGTGGCTGCTGTGTCCGGCTATTTTCATGTATCAGTCTTTATCTTTTTTCTCGGTGGGATTTTCTGGCAGTTCGGCGGCATCTTCTACAATGTCGGTCACAAGCTGCTGGAAGTCAAACGCATTCTTTTCTGTGATAACGGGCTTGCCGGTTTCCGCTTCAAGAGCCTGCCGCGCAATGCCGGCCACTTTGCCGCCGCGTTTAGCAACCTGCTTGTTTTCTTCAAAGGTCTGCGGCTTTGCAGTCTTGGAAATATCCGTGGTAGATGCTTCCGCCAGCATGGTCAGCACAAGTTCCAAATCGGTCATGTTGTCCCGGAGATTTTCTTTTGTCAGACCTTTCAGCCGCTTGTACTGCCCCGTGGTCATGCCGGACCATGCGCGGGAGATTTCATCGGTCAGGATGGCGTACTCCTTGCCCTTTTGCACTCCGCGCTTCTTCCATTCGTCCGTTAGTTCGTTGCGGATGCGGATTGCCAAAAGCCGCTGGTGAATCCATTCTTCGGAGTAGCCTTTCTTCAAATAGGTATCAAGCGCACGGTCAATAGCTTGCTCCGGGTCGATGGTTTCTTCGATGCGTTCCTTGCCCACCATTGCCAGCCATGCCTTGAACGGTTCAGCTTTCGGGGACGGGATGGACTGGATGATACGCAAAAGCTGTTCGGTGTTGGCGACATCTGTCTTGTACCGTTTTCCATCAGAGGACAACATTTTCAGTTGTACGATTTTTTCGTACAACTCATTTGCCCCCTCAGCTTTCAGCTTACGCTTAAGATCGCTCCAATAACGCCGTGGATTGGCTGTTCCAGTTAAAACAGAAATAACATCAATAATCGAAAAATACCATTCTTCCTTTTCTGCATCCCATGCAGTACGGATTTTCTGATCTTCAAAAAGCTGGATAGAGCCGTTATCGTTCACTTCTGCCATAGAGGGTTCCTCGCTTTCGTTGTCTAAGTCTATTTTACATGATTTCGGGCGGAAACGCCACCCGGTCTAAGCGTTTGGGATTCAAAAATCCGAACAATATTTTGTGCAGATTTACCGTTCCTGCATCTGCTCCTTTCCCGGTGCTGTCCGCAGAATGCCGTCCACATTCTGCTTTATGATGCCATACTCCTGCATCTGGCGTTTGGCATCATTGTACTGCCGCTGCATCTGGTCTTTCTGCTCGGCCAGTTGCTTATACTCGTTTTTCAGGGCGTAGAGGTCGGGCAGCTTTTGAAAGCCCTGCTCTTTTAGAGCTTTCGCCGCTGCTTCATAGAGAATCAAGGTTCCTTCATGCTTACGTCGGAACTGCTTTTTGTCAGCAGCCCGCTGATACTCCTGCAACAGTGGGCGCAGTTCTTTACAGGTGGTGACATCCTTTATCAGCACGGCCATTTCAGCAAGCCGGCGCTCTGCTGCTTTCAATGCGGCGGCAGCTTCGGTGCTGGCGGCGGTGATCTCGGCCACCCGGCTTTCCAAATCCGGGTAACTATCAATTTCATGCTCCGTCAGAAAGTTCAGCGTCCGGGCAGCCTGTTTCAGATTGTGGAGTTTTGCCCACTTCTCATACCCTGCGGACTGCTGGGCCTTGATGCTGTTCTCCAAATCAATCCGCAGCGAAATTTTATGGTTTTCTTTGGGCTTCCGTTCCACGGACCGTCCTTTAATGCGCTCGGTAATAGCTTCCTCGGTATAGGCTTCTCCCAGTGTTTTGCAGCGGGTGAACCGTTCCTGTCCGGGCGCACGGAACGAAACATACTTGCCACGCTTTACCTCGTAGCCCTGCTCCTGCAGGAGCCGCAGAAAATCGTCAAAATCCTTGGCCTGCGGAATGGCTGCATCTATGGCGGCTTTCAGCTTCGCCTTCCAACTCGTGCCCTTGCGGTGCGCGTCCCACTCGGCATAGCTCTTGCCCCTGTCTTGGCCGGGCATTACCACGGACAGGCCATGTTCCTTGCACAGCCGGTCGCTGATGCGCCGGATGTAGGCATAGCTTTGTCGGTTGGAAACATACTTTCGCTGATTCACCATGTCCACAGCACAGAAGATGATGTGATTATGGACGTGCCCTTTGTCAATGTGCGTGGTCAGCACATACGGGTATTTGCCTTGCAGGACTTCATCTGCAAGCTGCCGGCCAATCTCGTGGGCCTGCTCCGGCGTGGTTTCGCCCGGCGCAAAAGACTGTATCAGGTGGTGGGCCAGATTGTTGCCTTTCTGCATGGCTTGTGACAGCAGCAGTTCAAATTCGATGTCGGCGGTTTCATAGGAGCAGGCAAAGGAGGACACCAGCATTTTTTCATCCGTCTTGGCTGGATTCTCGATGTAGTCCAGTGCCTTTTTCAGCGTTGACTTGATAGGATGTATCTTTGTAACTGCCATATCTGTGCCAGCGCTCCTTTGATGTCCGCAACATCTTGTGTGTACAGCGGCCCCATGCTGTTCAGCCGCCGTGCAATCTGATTGACATTGACACCGATCTTCTGCAATTCGGCGGTCTGTGCCCGGATGTCAGTGGTGTCGATGTGGACAACATAACCATCTATCAGCATCTTCCGGGCGTAGGCAGAAAAATTCCGTGTGTGCAGCAGAGCCATCTTCTGCCGGATAAGTTCCTGTTCCTCCGGCGTCACGGGAACACGCAGAACAATTTTTCGGGTTCGGTTCGTCATAGTTTCACCTCGTTTCTTGGGGGTCTGGGGTACTCCCCAGCAAGCATTTCTGCCGGGAGTGGCTACACTCCCTATGCTTGCTACGTTACCTTTCCCCACTACTATGACACCGCAACACCCCCGTTTTGCCCGCAAAATACAAAAAAATAAGAGGACGCTTTTTGCATCCTCTCAATGACCATGCGTGGCAATCAGACACACGCGGGCTCTTTTTCCTGTTCATGGATTCGCAGGGCACCGTCAATGGCACCTTCTACGATGGGTAAGTATTCTTCCGGGCAAAGCTGCAGCTTGTGGCTGACCCGCTGACGTTCCGCACTTTCTTCCCGCATGAGTTCCGGGTTGAAGTATCGCTCCACGGGCAGACCACATATTTTTATCAGCTGAATCACCACCGGCAGGCTGGGCAGCGTGCCTTCGTTTTCGATGTTCGCAAGATACCGGCTGTCACAATGTATCATGTCAGCCAGCGCACTGCGGGAAAGCTGTTTTGCCTTTCGAGCTGCCTTGACATCCGCTCCGAACGTTTCAAAGCCGGGACAGTCCTCAATTTTCGCCATTCTGCATCACCCATATACATTTTATAGTTCATGGACGATTGGCGAAATGATGCAAAATCCATTCAGCTTACACTTTATAGTTCCACTTGAAAATCAGACGTGCGCGCCAGAGTTTATTCTGGCTCTCATTCTACTTTCGTTGCGCGGTTTTTCTATACTCCAATGGCAACAATCCAGTGCTTTTGCGGAACAATTCTGCAAATCGGCTTGAAGTGGAATACCCCACTGTTTGGGCAACTTGTCCGACTGTCAGTTCTGTGTATGCCAGCAGATACTCGGCTTGGCTCATGCGCCGCTGCTGAATATACTCTGTAATGGTGCAGTCGTAGTATTTCTTAAAACAACTTTTCAGTTTCGTTGTCCCCATACAGGCAATCTGCGTCAGCCTTTCCAGAGGAATGTCAAAAGCATAGTGGTCGCTAAGATATGAGGCAACCGTCTGGATACTTTCTATATCCTGCTGCGAGAGCTTATGAACTGTTTTATCAGGATGCTTCTTCTGATATTCCACTACCATTGAAACTGCTTCTGCGACTTTTCCCTCATAAAAAAGTTTTGCGGCAATCCCTTCTCCGCGATAGTCCTTAATCTCCGTAAGCAACCGTGACATCGCAGGAAAATCTGATGTTTGGTCGATTTTGCGGAAGGCGTCAATCGGATTGATCTGTGCCTCAGGGTACAGTTTCTTTAGATAATCTTCATAATATGCGGGTGCAATCTCGATTCCAACCGAACGGATTGGAATATTCTTATGTATCAAAGCCTTGTATGGCGCATAGCCTCCGACAAATGTTTTGATGCAGCCGGCAGACAGTCTGCGGTATGGCGATAACTCTTCCCCGGAGATAGAATCATACTGCGTAATACTCAAACATTCTGGCAAAGAACATTCCAGCATGAAATCCTTGTGGAAAGAAAAATTGTGAATTTTAATATCGTATAGGTCTTTCTGTCCATAAGTCCAGTAGGTACCTTCTCCGACTTCGGGAGAAAGTTTCCAGCAGATACCTAATGCCCCGTATTGCTGGTTATCCGAGTCACGGATAAAACCGTGTTCCGCAAGCAGGGGCGCATAAAGCTGATCAATGATTTCAGACATGAAAGTAGACCGCCTCCTTTTTTGCAACGATTGGACGAACCTTTGAAAGGAACAGACGAACATCGTCGAAACCTATTGAATGCTGTTCGTCACAAGTGTACCGTATTAGATAACGGTTAGCATCATCTAATCGAAGAATATCACAAACCGCTTGTCGCGTCAAGACAACGAAAGGTAGGAGGCTCAAAATGAGTAATCAAGTAAATTCTATGAACAAAGGTCTGACTGTGAAAGACCTTGTAACAACTGGCATTTTTACCGCACTGTTATTTGTTTTTGTATTGGTGGGCGGTGTCTTTTTTGCAACGAATCCCGTGCTTACTTTTTTCATGCCGGCAGGAGGTGGGCTGCTTGCTGGCCCCATTTATCTTTTGCTGATTGCAAAAGTAC
>OHWB01000491.1_pt1 | contig 11051 bp, 8 predicted proteins | sample 1579591 | NCBI WGS metagenome assembly OHWB01 (sample SAMEA3882503, study PRJEB24775) | human gut metagenome | biome: human-associated habitat; feature: intestine environment; material: feces | place: Netherlands | collected 2009/2010 | reverse complement strand
CAGAGGCGCTTTCGCCTCTGCCCGTTGCAGAACTTCGGAAGTACGAGGCGGTCAAAAAGGCTCATCCCGACGCGCTGGTCTGCTTTGCCCAGAACGGCTATTTTGAGCTGTACGGCAAGGACGCGGAAAAAGCCGCGCCCTTGCTCGGCACGAAGCTCCTTGAGAAGAAGGTGCGCGGCAAGCCCTCCATGCCGGTGACCGGCTTCCGTGAAAGCGCATGGGTAGCCGGTTCTCACAAGCTCTGGAAGTCCGGCGCAGATGTCTTTCTCAGCAAGGACGGCGAGACCTTCAAGGAACTCAAAGCCGCAGATTACATTCCTGTCGGCGCGACGCTGAATGTGGATGGCATCAAGTGCAGAATCGACGCGGTTGATTTTGCCGCCGATGAAGTCCGGCTGACGAATATCGAGGACAAGAACCGCCCCATTCGCTTTTCTGAGAGCATCCAGTATGTCCGCGCCTATGTGGAGGATGCCGGAACTGCCATCTACGACACCATCCCGAAGAAGCCCGCTGCCCGTGAATCCATCCGCGACAAGCTGAAATCCGCGCAGAAAGCACAGCCGCCCCACACACCGAAGCCGCAGAAATTGAAAGGAAAGGATATGGAACTCTGATATGAAAAACTTTACCGTGGAAGAAATCAACCTGATGTGCTGCTTCAATACGTCCAGCCGGAAGCGGCTGATCGACGATATGAAGGGCGTCACCCTGAACGACATGGACGGCGAGATCGCAGAGCTGATGTATAAGACCGTCCGGAAGCTCGAAGCCATGACCGACGCGGAGTTTGAGGAACTGTATATCATGCCGGACGGCATGGTGGATGACTGAAAGGAGGATGCCTATGCCCGTATTAGACGGTGATTTTGAAGCCTTCGTCACGAACCTTGGCAAGTACAACGAGGGTATGCTGGTCGGTGAGTGGGTGAAGCTGCCCACCACCGAAGAAGAGATGCAGAAGGTCTTTGAGCGCATCGGGATCGGCAAGCAGGATGAGTTCGGTCAGCCCTACGAAGAGTGGTTTATCACCGACTACGAATGCCCGATCTATGGCGTTCAGAAGATGCTTGGCGAGTACGAGAGCCTTGATAAGCTCAACTACCTTGCCGCTTTGATTGACGAGCTTTCCCTGAGCGATCAGGAAAAGCTCGTTGCCATTATGGAGGCTGGCTGCGATGAGGTCAGCGACATCGACGATCTCATCAACCTGACGTTCAATCTGGACTGCTACGACATCATGCCCGGTATCAACGACGAATCCGATCTCGGCTACTATTACGCCCACGAAGCCGGTATCTACTCTGAAAAGGATCTCGGTCCTCTGGCAAATTACATCGACTATGAACGCTATGGGCGCGACATTGCGATGGATGAGCAGGGACGCTTCACCGATGAGGGCTATGTCCGTGTCGCAAGCTTGATGATATTCCCGATGAATACCGGATTACCGGCTCAGGGGAAGCCGCCGAGCGTGACAGCACCATCGCCGTTCTCGTCGTTGAGCCGGGAAAGGAGCCTTATGTGAAGGAGATTGACTCCGGTCTGGAGTCCTTGCAGCATGAGGTCGGCGGCTGCATCGAGGCGATTTATCCCTACGAAGACCCGGTTGCCTTAGTCTGCAACGAGGAAGGCAAGCTGGAAGGTCTGCCCCTGAACCGCGCTCTGCGTGATGAGGACGGTGACATCTACGACGTTGTTGCCGGAACATTCATGGTAGTCGGCTTGACGGATGACAGCTTCGGTTCTCTGACCGTAGAGCAGATGCAGAAGTTCTCTGACCACTTCAAAGTGCCGGAGCAGTTTGTCAAGCTGGGCGATAAGATTGTAGCGATTCCCATGATCTCGAAGGAACAGCAGAAGCAGGAGAGCATTGAGCAGAAGGACTTTGAGATGAACGCCGATACCTCCGGTCTGACGGTTGCCGGTCACATCGGGACGTGGCACACCATTGACCAGCACGAAGTCGGCGGTCACAGCTTTTATCTGATGGAGCATGACACCTACGGCGATGAGGCGGCTTGCATCATCGTCGATGAGCGCGGCAAGCTCGTCCTTGATGATGTCTACAACGGCTTTGACGATGACACGCTCCGCCTTCTCGATCTTGAAGTCAAGGAAGTGCCGGAAATGCCCGATCCCGCGCTCTCCGTTCAGGATATGAAGGACTACGGCTACGCATGGGCTGGCGTTCTTCCCGCTGGTCAGGAGGCGGCTGAGAAGGCTTTGGAGAAGGGCTGCGAGGTTTACCGTCTCTATTCCGATAACACCGAGGGCTTGTGCGTGGATGCCAAGGAGATTGCCGATCATGCGGCAAAGGGCGGAATGCTCGGTATCAGCAAGGAAAGCTGGATGGCAGCTCTTGAGAAGGAAAACTACCTCAAGGCAGCGGAGATGTCGATGGAGGATGACTACGGCATGATTGACGGGATCATCAACAACGGTCCGAAGGAGGACAAGACCGCAGAGGTCAAAGCCCCCGAAAGGGGCGAAAAGTCCTCCATCATGGACAGGCTCAAGTCTGCAAAGGCTGAAAAGCAGAAGGAATGCTGCCCTCCCAAAAAGCACAAAGGAGAGATTGAGCTGTGAGCAGAAGTCAGAAATGGCGGCAGGAGTGGTCGTTCTTCATCGGGGACAGCGGACGCCGGAAGTATAACCGCTTCTGCGTCCGCTGCGTCCATAGCTGCAAGCAGAGCTTCCGTGCGGATCTCATCGCCTGTCCGCACTTCTCCCGCAAGGCATCGCGGTGTAGACAGTTAGGGGTCGAAAAAGCCTGTGATTGCAAGCCTCAGAGCGGCGCAAACTGACCAACCTAAGTGATTGTATTCCCTGCGCAGTTTCTTCTTTAGCGCGGAAATAAGTGTCGATTTCGGCACTTGTTTGAATGCCCGGAAAACAAACCAAGAGCCTCTGTCGATGCCCGTTTTGGGCGTCGGCAGAGGCTCTTTTTTTATGACATATTCAAAATAGCGGACAGCAGCTCTTGAACCTGTTGCCGGTATTCCGGCTTTATATCCGAAATACGTCTGGCAAGCGCAAGGGCTTCCGCTTCTGGCTCATCGGTCCCAAAGATAATTCGGTCCGCACTGACGCCCAGCAAACGGCAAAGACGCTGCAAGGCTTCAAGAGAAATACCGGAAGCACCACGCTCAATAGCGCTCAGGTGATTCGGCGTCATGCCAAGCATTTCTGAGAGCGTGTCCTGCGTATAGCCCGCCTGTTCTCTTGCCACTTGAATATTGCCGCCGATTTCAATATTGATGTCCTTCTTCTCTCGCATAGCCTCACCACCTTTGCATTTAGTGTACCTAACGGCGGTGTCATTATCCACGGTACGCCGTCGTTGATTTTACTAACGACAATGCGTTGACTGTCCGTGATGAGGGTGATAGAATGGAGTTACCTACCAAAAGAGTGAAAGAAGGGGTGTCATGTCGCGCATTATTGAGTTTAGAAAGTCTGCTCAAAAAGCTGCAAAGCAATCCGTTCAAGGCAAGACTTGTGCGTTTACCGGTCATAGACCGCAGAGTCTTCCGTTCGGCTTTGATGAATCCGATAAGCGTTGTACTTCTTTGAAATCTGTTATGCGGGATCAGATTGTAGCACTCATCGAGAACGAGGGCGTCACGCATTTTATTACCGGCATGGCTCTTGGCGTCGATATGTACGCTGCGGAAATTGTACTCGATTTGAAATCAAAATACCCTCACATTACTCTGGAAAGTGCAATCCCTTGTGAGACACAAGCGATCAAATGGTCTGTGGCTTCACGGGAACGGTATTATAATATCGCGGCAAAGTGTGACAAGGAGACCATGCTGCAACGGGAGTACACGTCGGACTGCATGGACAAGAGAAATCGGTACATGGTCGATCACGCCGATTATATTCTCGCAGTATGGAATGGATGCCCCAGCGGTACCGGGAACACCGTGAGATATGCCCACAAAAAGGGCAAATCTATCATCGTTATCAATCCGGTTTCCCTTGATGTCACGCGGGAATAAGGCAAAAATCCCACTCCTGAATCAAGCGTTGCGAAAACCGTGAAGTATTTCCCGATAGTGAATACACATTGCACTACTCGGTGATTATTGGAAACGTGTACGGCGTATGCTGCCCAGTGAACATCTCCACGGAACACATCGAATTTTCACGGCTTCGTAAAACGGAAAGTGTCACCTTATGAACAGTCCCTTGCCGAGAGAAAAATAAATCGCTGGAAACGGGAACGCCCCCGGCACTGTGCGTCTGGCACAGTGTCGGGGGCGTTTTTCCGTGTCTTAGTTATGAGCCAGTTCATTTAGGAGCAGCTTTCGATAGTCCACATCCAAGACGCAGCGATGGAAGTCCATCAGACGGTGTTCGTCGAACAGCTTTTCACAGAGCTTGGTCAGCGGATGATTCATCAGCTTTGCAGAAATGCCAGTCTCGTTGAAAAACCTTGCCCATGTGAAGACCTCTTCTAAATCCTCCTGCCCAAGCGTGGCAGGAATGATGGCGTTGCAGAGACGGACAATGGGGCTGTCCGCAAATCGCTCTGCCACTTCCTCCGGTGTGCATTCATAGCGGTCACAGTCAAAGGAAAGTGCATCCTCAATTTTAAGATAATTTTCGGTTTCATCCCGCGTCAAGGTTATGGTGTAGTCTCCCATACCGGACGGCACATCAATATTCTCCATGACATCAAGCTCGTAACGGGATCCGCCGATGATCGCTTCAAAGGAGAAGGACTGACAGATTACTGCTGGGTTCTTGTCTATCTTGTCCTCATTCAGAAAGGACAGCGGATTATACTCCGTCAGTTCCCAGTCGATTTTTCCTCTCTCTGTTTGCTCGGCAATCTGCTGGATCAGATGTTGTTCTTCTTCGTGCAGATTTTCATTGTACAACATGATACACCTCCGTTTTCTGATTGTCGTTTTTTGGGGGCTGCTCTATGTTTCCGAAGAGACTGCCGTTTGTATCATCATTCCTTGGCTGAGGGCAGACCTTCGTAAAACTTCCTAAGTTCGTCCAAACTGCTTGTCCGATTTTTGATAGGCAGGGAGTCCCATGTAATGTCATGATAGCGTTCCGGCGGCTCGTCCCGCAGTCTTCGGTCGATAATGCAGACAATGCCGGTGTCTGTGAAATTGCGGATCAATCGCCCGATACCTTGCTTGAGCTTGATAATCATTTCGGGAACGCGGACATCCATCAGGGCATCCTTTGCGACGGAACACTTATACTCGATAATTGGATCGGGGACAGGGAACGGAAGCCGGAAAATGATGACATTGGAAAGGCTTTTTCCTTCAATGCTGATACCTTCCCAATATGCGCCCGTCCCCAGAAGCACGGAGTTCGTATCTTCCTTAAACTCATTCAGCACCTTGTCCTGCGACGATCCCGGCTGCTGCATCAGGATTTTGTACGGAAGATTTTTCTCACTGAGAATGGAGTAGACCTCTTCCATGTCGGTCTTTGCCGTAAACAGCACGAGTGCCTTTCCATTGGAAATGCTCAGGATCTCAAGCAGTCGCTCCACGCCCTTTTCAATGAAGGCTTCATGTTCTCTGGTCGGGTGCGGGAGATCGTCGCAATAGTAGATCATGGCGTGTTCATCGTATGGATATGGGGAAGGCTTTGGCTCGGATAAGCAGCCGCGATCACCAGCGGGAAAGCCGGTATTGCTGATAAAGTAAGAATACTGTTCTTCCAGAGACCCGCTCGTGGCGTTCGTCAGCGTGGCAGAGGTCAAGATGGTTCTTTCATCACCATTGAAGTATAGGCGGCTCACAATTTCCCTTGTGTTTTTAGGGCAATAGACGAGTTCCGTGTTGCTGCCGTGCTGCTCAATCCAGATCAGCATATCGTCTATCTGGTCAAGAAGCTCCGAAAGGGATTCGCTGACGGCATCCAGATCATCAGAGGCAGCAAAGGAACGGTTGTTTCTGAAATCCATGCTGGAATAAATCTGAATGCTGGACGAAAGGTTATGTATGGCGGCGTTCATTTCAGTAAGCAGCTCAACTGCGCTGCCGTTTTGGTCAAAGAAAAAGCGGTCAGCATAGCGCATATCCTGATCTGCTTCATTGATCTGCTTTTGGACTTGCGCTTTCAGGCAGTTATAGAAGGCGATGATTGCGCTCTCTGCCTCTCGCTTTTCACCGGACACACTGCTCTGGTCAAAGGATCGCAGCTCATAGAATGCACTCTTAATCATTCCAAAGAGCATACCTTGCCCGAAACGCTCCGTTGTGGCACTCCGCACCTTATCATCCAAGTTGTGTGCTTCATCCACGACAAGCAGATCAGCGGCGGCGTTAATCAGCCCTTCCTGACCGCGCCGGAGTTTCATGAGATGCTGGGTTAGAAAATCCTGATTGCACAGTACCACTCCATCCGTAAACTTTAATGCTGCGCGGACTTTGTAATACTTGCACTTCTTTTCACAGGAGCCGCAATTCTTCATGCTGAACCGCTGCACGTTTACCTTGTCCCAGACGCCTTGCGGCAAAACCTCCGGGAAATCCTTGCGTTCCTCATACCCTTGCTTGATTCCTTCTTTGAGCGCGTCCGGTGAGTCTGCTTTCGGGTCACACATATACTCATCTGCGCGTTTGTTGCAGAGATAATGGGTCTGTCCTTTTGCGAGGATGACATCTCTGTTCAGCCCAAGAAGGGGCATTACCGCGTGGACATCGCGCCAGAGCTGTTCTTGAAGCGCAATGGTCGAGGTTGCGATGATAACCGGCTTGTTCATGCGTTTGCTGTACAGCAGCACCGGCACAAGATAGCCAAAGGACTTTCCAATGCCCACGCCAGCTTCAATCGCAAAATGCTGATCGTTTATGAGGGCGTCCACAATCTCAAAGGACATATCCTGCTGCCCCTCACGCATTTCCAAACCATGCTGCGGGGCTTCATCCCAAAAGAAGGTGCTGACTTGCTCACTCATGGAGTACAGCTCTGCTTTTCTGCGCTTTTTCCGTTCCTCCGATGTATTGAATCCAAAATAGAATCTGTTGTCCATCCACATTCCTCCCGGAATAGAAACCAAGGCTATCCGCGTTTCAGTTCAATGCTGACGTTTCCGTTCTCGTCGATAGTCAGCGTCATGTGCCTGATGTGCTTCTCATAGAACTGCCGCCGCTCTGCGGGAGACATTTCGATCCTCGTGTTTCGCAGAGCTGCATCAAACATATCGTTGACGTTCAGGTGAACGGAGTTGTCAATCCAGCGGTACATCTCCTTGAACAGTGCGTTTTTCTTGATGTCCTCGCTGTTGCCGGAGTAGAAGTCATCCAGATAGCAGTAGAATATCCCGGATTCTGCAAGTGCCGCCTTCATATCCGGTCCGCATTTTTCCCGCTCAATCATGACAAGGAATCTGGCGTCCGGCAAGGAAGAGATAAGCCCCCAGTAGTCGGAATCGCTTGAGACGATGACGAAGGAATCCACTTGCTTCTGGTAGTGTTCCTGACAGGCTCTTGCGGTGAGCTTGATGTCTACCAGTGATTTGTTCTGCTTGATCCGCTCAATCATGATATGCTCAACGGGGATGCGGGTGTAGTTTTCAAGAATCCGCCATGCCGTAGCGGTATGTACGTCATCAAAGAGAATGATCGCCGTAATTTTCTGCATGACCTCATAATCAAGGTTTTTGAGCGTGGCGCACAGCTTGTACGGGTCAGAGTTTTCGCAGTCCACTACCAATACGGTCTTCTCACTGTCATCTATGAAGTCGTAGATATTGTTTTTTACAAAAGCCCCTGCATCGGAGACTTTACTGTATTCCGTGAAGGCGTCGCAATGCCATTGATAAAGCAGGGTAGCAAACTTCTTATCATTATAGAGGACATTGCCCTCGTCCATCGGTACCCAGTTGATATACATTTGATAGGGGTAGTAAGAGAGACTTGCGTAATAGATGTCCGCAGCATCTTTCGTTCCGTCCTCTGTCAAACCGTTTGGCATGATGAACAGCTCTTTTATGTACGCCCAGTTAATCCAGATTGGAAAGAGGCTTTTGCAGTTGTTAATGCGGTCTGAAATCAGCCGGTTGATCTCGATAATGTGGTGGCAGAGCTTTGTACTCGACTTTTTTATAAAGCTGATTCCGTCATTTGAAAGCTGCTGCATACTGGAAGCCGGGATGATCTCTGGCATTGAAAGCAGCCCTCGATACTCCATCCGCATGATGTCATTTATTTTCCGGTAGTTGCGCTCAATGGCGGTGCGGATGATACATAGATTACGAATGATACGGGCATTTTTATCCTGTTCAAGCCGGTTGTATATCTCTATCTTCGGCGGCTCGTGTTCATTTTGGAAAATACGAAGCGGGACGCCGATCAGGTAAGCGACCTTTGACACAAGCTCATAGGTGCTGTCTTTGTAGGCAATCTGTTCTCCGGCATATTCGATGCCATTCAACATGACTGAATTGCCCATGATCTACTCCTTTCTCGTAGGGGAGTTAAGCGGTCATTACATTGTCCGTCCACATCTCACACTGGCTCATGACAGTCTGGACAGCATCATCCATACCCTCTGGCGGATATTTGTGTTTTTTCAGCAACCTTTTGACCAGGCGGCGCATTCCAGCTCTTGCGCTCTCTTTCTTTTGCCAGTCTATTGTCTGGTTTTTGCGAAGCAAATCTGTCAGTTCTTTCGTGATAGCAATAAGCTCGTCATGCTCGTAAAAGTCCTTGATTGCTTGCGGCTTTGTGAGGGCATCATAGAAAGCAAGCTCGTCCGCTGTCAATCCGAGTTTTTCACCCTCGGCGGCAGCAGCGGCAATGTCTTTCGCCAGCTTGAGTAATTCTTGAATGACTTCCTCGTTGGTCAGCATTCCGTTCAAATAGCGGTTCATTGCGCTCTGAATGATTTCGGAGAACTTTTCAGACTTGACGATATTTGTTCGACGGTAAACAGAGACCTGTTCGGAAATCAGTTTTTTCAAGAGTTCGACTGCAAGATTCTTCTCCTTCATGTTTGCCACTTCTTCAAGGAACTTCGGATCGAACAACGAAAACTCAGTCTGGACATCAGAGAAAAGGTTGATAACGCCTTCGCTTTTGATACTGTGCTTCAAAAGCTCGTTAATGCGCTCATTTACTTCCGGAAGCGTAAACTTCTTTCCGGTACCGCCTGAAACCAAGCGCACGGTCATTGTTCTTACGGACTCGAAGAAAGCCGCCTCCATGCGAGTTTGCTCGTCTACCAAGCTGCTGCACAGCGAAAGTGCCTGCTTGAGAAGCAGGGCTTCTTTGATAAACACATTCTGTGTCTTCTCATTGTCGGGAAGATCGTACTCTGCAACACTCTTGCCGAGTATGAAGTTCACTCCGCCGCTGATGAGCTTCGCCCTGTCAAGGTCGCTTCCGGTCATGAATTTCTCATAACTGAATCCGTGGAACAAATCTCTGCAAATAGAGAGCTTTTCAAGGAACTTCGGATATGCAGCCTTGCTTACATCTGTATCACCATAGTTCTTCTTGTCTCTGGCAGTATAGTCGTTCATTGCCTGTTTCAGTGCAGCCGCAATACCGACGTAATCAACAACCAAACCGCCTTCTTTATCTTTGAAGACACGATTGACGCGGGCGATAGCTTGCATCAGGTTGTGTCCAGCCATCGGCTTATAGACATACATCGTAGCAAGGGAGGGAACATCAAAGCCAGTCAGCCACATATCCACGACGATAGCGATTTTCAGCGGAGAGTTATTGTCTTTGAATTTCCGCGCCATATCGTCCTTATGAGCTTTGTTGCCGATAATCTCACGCCATTCTTCGGGATCGTTATTGCCTTGCGTCATGACCACTGCAATCTTTTCCGTCCACGCTGGGCGTAGCTCAAGAATGCGCTTATAAATCTTCATTGCTATGGGACGCGAATAAGCAACGATCATCGCCTTGCCGGTCAGGATATTCTCACGGTAATTCTCGTAATGATCAAGAATGTCATTTACCAAGGAATTGATCGTCTGGTCGGCACCGAGGATTGCTTCCATCTGACCAAGTTCCTTTTTGCTCTTTTCAATGACATACGGATCGGCGTTGTCAGCCATAATATCATACTCATTATCGATCAGATGGAGGGTGTTCTCGTCGAGAGCCGGGTGAATCACACGGCTCTCGTAGTAGACGGGTCTGGTCGCGCCATCTTCAACTGCCTGTGTCATATCATAGATGTCGATGTAATCACCGAAGACCTCTCGTGTACTGCGGTCTTTTGTGGAGATCGGTGTTCCGGTGAATCCAATGTAGGTCGCATTAGGAAGCGTGTCTCTTATAATGCGGGCAGTGCCGATAACGGTTTTCGCCTCGACTTCGCCGTTGTCCTTCTGCTTGACCACAACCTTCTCATTGAGACCATATTGCCCACGATGCGCTTCATCAGCCATCACGATAATGTTCCGACGCTCCGAAAGAGCTTCGTTGCTTTCTTCAAACTTCTGCATGGTCGTGAAGATTATGCCGTTTGCCTGTCTGTTTGCAAGCAGTTCTTTCAGATTCTTGCGGCTCTCAGCGTGCTGCGGCGTTTGCCGGAGGAAGTCCTTGCAGCGGGCGAATTGTCCGTAAAGCTGGTCGTCCAGATCGTTACGGTCGGTAATGACAACGATAGTGGGGCTTTCTAACGCTTCTTGCAGATAATGAGCATAGAAGACCATAGACAACGATTTTCCGCTGCCCTGTGTATGCCAGAAGACACCGCCCTTGCCGTCTGTCACAGTCGCGTGCTTCGTAGACTCAATCGCCTTTTTGACTGCAAAATACTGATGATACCCAGCGAGTATCTTGAATGTATTCTGTCCATCCACATTAAAGCAGATGAAGTTTTTCACGATGTCAAGGAAGCGGGTCTTCTCAAACAGTCCTACAAAGAATGTGTCAAATGATGCGTGTTGCGTATTCTCATAGCTGCCGTCTGTTGTTTTCCACTCCATAAAGCGGTCTTCGCCGGACGTGATTGTACCAGCCTTTGAAGTGGTCAAGTCGCTCATGACACATACCGCATTATAAATGAACATAGAGGGGATCTCATACATATAGTTCCGG
>OHWB01000481.1_pt1 | contig 11297 bp, 8 predicted proteins | sample 1579591 | NCBI WGS metagenome assembly OHWB01 (sample SAMEA3882503, study PRJEB24775) | human gut metagenome | biome: human-associated habitat; feature: intestine environment; material: feces | place: Netherlands | collected 2009/2010 | reverse complement strand
CGGGTCGGAGAAGGATTCGGACAGCACGTAGATCACCGTGCTGTCGGTCATATTCGCGGAACGGTCCGCGTTGATTTTCTTCGCTTCCTTCGTGTAACGGGCCGCGACCTCCTTCATGGTTTCCTCGGAATAGTTTTCCGGTTTAATCATGACTTTCGGATTGAGCTGCCGGGTGAACGCCACCAGCGGACCGTTGCGCTGGGCATCGTATACGGAATCCCACATGGAAGGCTTGTCTCCCATGACGGTGGCGAAGGTCTTGGCCCAGGAGCCGACGGTACTCACCTGCATCGAATACAACGTGAAGAACAGGCCGGGAAGCAGAATCAGCAGCAGGCGCGTGATCGCGTTCACTGAACGCGATTGCTTGTCCGAGCCGCGGAAGAGCTTACCATGCCGCGCGTCACGACGGTTCAGGAAGACGAACAGCGCCACGAAAGCCGCGAATGCCACGACCGCAATCAGAATGGTCCATTGCGCGCCGGCCGGCATGAAGCCCATCAGATTGCCCGCATCGGCTTTGAGGAAGTTCAGGTCGCTTGGCAGAATCGCCTCGTATCGAATCGACACTTTGAAATGCTCGATCACCGCGACGATGAACGTCACCGCCAGAAATATCGGCGTGGCCACCCAGAAACGGTTGGTGAGCATGAGCAGGATCACGTACAGGACGCCCCACAGTATGAGGTTGAGCGCAGCCACAAAATTGGCGCTGGTGAACATCTTGCCGACGAATCCCCAACCGGTGAGCCACATGTTGTTCGATAGTTGGACTCGAGTGGCGGATTCGCTGACGCCGATCTGCAGGGCGGCAACGCCCACCGCATCGAACAGCACGAATAGCACGCCGTAGAGCCAGCCGGGGAACTCCTTGCCCGCTTTCTTGGCCATCGGGTCCACGGTAGCGATGTCGAGCTCCTCAATCGGCTCGTTTTTCGATGTTGCTTTGGTCACGCATAACCCCACTTAGTTCGTTTGCAATGCCCTATTGTCATATATGCGTCTGAAAAAGACAACGTCCAACGTTTTTTCTTTACGATTTTTACGATTGGATTGCGCCGATGGCGATACGATTCCAACGGAAATACGGCAGACAGCCGCTACTTGTCCGCCTTCCGGCAATCCTCGCACAGGCCGAACACCTCCAGCGTGTGCCGTTCGATGGTGAAGCCGTACTTGTCGGAGATGCCTTTCAGCCAGCTTTCGGAAGGCGATTCAATTTCCACGGTTTTGCCGCAGTTCGTACAGACGAGGTGATGATGGTGCCCGTCATCGCCGCACAGGCGGAACAGCTGCTGCCCGTCGAGACGGACCGTGTCGGCGCGGCCGGCTTCAGCCAGGGCGTTGAGCTGCCGGTAGACCGTGGCGAGTCCGATATGTTCGCCACGGTCTTCCAGCTTGCGGTGCAGCTCCTGCGCGGAGATGAATTCGTCGCAGCCGTTCAGCGCGTCGCGGATGGCGTCTTTCTGGCGGGTCTGCCGCACGATATGTTCACTCATTACCTATGATGTCAGGCTTTCTTCAAGTCGTCCCAGCAGCCGGTGGCCTCAAGGTCGGCCACGGTTTTGGCGGTGTCGTCGGTCAGCACGGTGATGTGCCCCATCTTACGGTCGTGGCGCACTTCCGCCTTGCAGTAGTCGTGCACGTTCCATTCGGGATGGTCGGCGATGAGCGCACGGGTCGGCGCCACATGCTGGCCGAGCACGTTGACCATGACGGCGGGCTTGAGCAGCTGCGGCTGTTCGAGCGGCCAGCCGGCGATGCCGCGAATGTGCGCGTCGAACTGGTCGAACGAGCAGGCCTCGATGGTGTAGTGGCCGGAATTGTGCGGACGTGGGGCCAGTTCGTTGACGATGACCTTGTTGTCTTTGGTGATGAACAGTTCGATGGCCAGAATACCGGCGAGTTCGAAGCCTTTGGCCAGTCGCAACGCCAGCTCGTGCGCCTCCTTGGCCACGGTTTCGTCCACTTCGGCCGGCGCGATGGTCATGTGCAGGATGTTGTTGCGATGCTCGTTGCGCACGATCGGGAAGGTCACGTAATTCTTGCCGTTGCCGGCGACGAGGATGCTCGCTTCGAACGCGAAATCGACGAAGCCTTCCAGAATGCTTGGCGGGAAGCTGCCGTCATGGTCGGCGCGGGCGCGCACCTGCTCCAAGTCGGCTTCGGACTTGAGCACGGTCTGGCCGTGGCCGTCGTAACCGCCGGAACGGGTTTTGAGCACAGCCGGATAGTGGATCTCATCAAGTGCCGCTTCAAGTTCCTCGACGCTGTTGACGGCCTTCCACGGCGCGGTGGGCGTGCCATGGTCGTTGATGAACCGCTTCTCGTTGACACGGTCCTGCGTGACGCGCAGCAGATCGGTGCCTTGCGGGGCCGCCGCGAGGGAACGCACTTGATCGATGGCGTCGGCGTCCACGTTCTCGAACTCGTAGGTGAGCACGTCGGACTTTTCAGCCAGTTCGCGGATGGCGGCGATGTCGTCGTATTCGGCGGTCACTTGGAAATCCGCGACCTGAGCGGCCGGACAGTCGGATGTCGGGTCGAGCACGCCGATGCGGAAGCCCATGTAGCGTGCGGACAGCGCCATCATGCGGCCGAGCTGGCCGCCACCGATGATGCCGATGGTCGCGCCGGGCATCAGTCGTTCGATACGGCCGTTGGTTTCCTCAGACAAGCTGGGCATTGGATTCAGCCACCTTTTCCTTCAGGGAGTCACGATAGTCCTGCAGCGCCTTGGCCAGTCGCTCGTCGGTGGTGCTCAGAATGCTCACCGCGAGCAGGCCGGCGTTGGTTGCGCCGGAGTTGCCGACGGCGGTGGTGGCCACCGGAATGCCGCCCGGCATCTGCACGATGGACAGCAGCGAATCCCAGCCGGACAGCGCGTGGGAGCGCACCGGCACGCCGATGACCGGCAGTGTGGTCTGCGCCGCGACCATGCCCGGCAGGTGGGCCGCGCCGCCCGCGCCGGCGATGATGATCTTCAGCCCGTTGGCACGGGCGTTGTGCGCGAACTCACCCATCAGTTCCGGGGTGCGGTGCGCGGAAATCACCTGCTTCATGTACGGCACCTCGAACTGGTCGAGCATCTCGCATGCGTGCTTCATGGTCTCCCAATCGCTTGCCGATCCCATGATCACCGCGACTTCAGGCTTGTTGTCTGCCATCAAAACCTCCGAAGGATTTACGTAGACTTACGTGTTCCAGAACACCGCCTACTTTACTTACTTGGCTCGATGTGCAGCACGACCTTTCCGAAAACGTCGCCGTCGACCACTTTGCGGAACGCCGCGGGCGCGTCGGCAAGCGCGTAGGTGGAGTCGATGACGGGGTGCAGGTCGGCGTGTTCCACGAATTTGAGCAGTCGTGCGAAATCGTCACGCGAACCCATGGTGTTGCCTTGCACGCGAATGTCCTGGAAGAAGATGCGGGTCAGTTCGGCTCCAGGCTGGTCTCCTGTGGTGGCTCCGCAGATGGCGATGGTGCCGCCGGGGCGTACGGATTTGACGGAATGGCTCCAGGTGGCCGCGCCGACCGATTCGATGACGGCGTCGACCTTATGCGGCAGTCGCGCGCCGGTTTCGAAGGCGGCGTCGGCTCCGATGGCGATCGCGCGGTCTTGTTTCTCTTCGCTGCGTGACGTGACGAACACTTCCAGTCCTGCCGCATGGGCGAGTTGGATGGCCGCTGTGGACACGCCGCCGCCCGCGCCTTGGATGAGCACGGTGTCTCCCGGTTTCACGTTGGCCGATGTGAACAGCAGTGAGTAGGCGGTCAGCCAGCTGGTGCCGAGCGCAGCAGCCTCATCGAGGGTCAGGTTGGCGGGTTTGGCGAACACGTTGGCGCTGGGCACTTGGGTGGTTTCGGCCATGGTGCCCGCGTATTTTTCGGATAGGATGGTGCGCCGCTCCCCCGGCATGACGCCGGCGCCGTCGGTGCCGACGAAGGTGTAGAGCACCACTTCGGCTCCGGCTTTCAGCCCTTTGCGAACAGGAATGTCCTCGTCGAGCACGCCTGACGCGTCGGTGCCGAGAATCATCGGCGTCTGTTCGGCGGAGAGTCCCACGCCCTGCAGGCTCCAGATGTCGTGGTGGTTCACGCTGGCTGCGGCCACGTGGATGGTACTCCAGAACGGCTTGGTTTCGGGCGTGTCCAGCTCCCCCACCTTGAGTTGCGACAGCGGATTGTCATAATCGGTTCCTGCTGCGTATACGGCTTTCATGGTCAGCGCTCCTTCGCGGTTTTTCGGTGGTTCGATTCATTTCATCGTTTCCATTGTGCCGCAGTTGAGAAGACTTTGCAGGTATTTCACAACCGACACCCCGGCAGAGGCATACAGTGGGATAGGATTTTCCGCGGTAAAGAAGACAGGTTCAGGGAAGGACAGTTGCGCATAATGACCGCTGGCATACTGGGTTCGATTCATTCTCCGGCGGATGTGCATGCCCTTTCTTCGCAACAGTTGCGTGATCTGTGTCTGGAGATTCGTTCCACGCTGTTGAATTACGGCCGGAAGCATGGTGGCCACATCGGTTCGAATCTTGGCGTGGTGGAGCTTACCGTGGCGTTGCACCGCGTGTTCGGTTCTCCACGTGACCGTTTCGTTTTCGATGTCTCCCACCAGAGCTACGTGCACAAGATGCTTACCGGGCGCGCCGAGGCGTATCTGGACGAGTCGCGGTTCGGCGAGGTGACGGGTTTCACCAATCCGTTGGAAAGCGAGCATGATTCCTTCGTGCTGGGCCATACCGGCACGTCCATCTCCCTTGCCTGCGGTCTTGCCAAAACACGTGATATGCAACATACCGCTGCGGGAGCAAGCGAAATCGGCAACGTCATCGCCATCATCGGCGACGGTTCGTTGAGCTCGGCGATCGCTTTCGAAGGACTGAACAACGCTGCCGAACAGGGCGGTAATCTCATCATCGTCGTCAACGACAATGAGATGTCGATCGCCGAGGATTTCGGTGGCATGTACGGCAATCTTGCCCGTCTGCGCGCGTCGAACGGAACCGCGGAGCTGAATCTGTTCAAGGCGTTCGGACTTGACTACCGTTATGTGGAGCAGGGCAACGATGTGGACACGCTGGTCGCGGCGCTTGAAGACTTGAAGGATATCGACCATCCCGTCGTGCTGCATATCCACACCACCAAGGGCTTGGGTTTCAGCGATGAGACCGAGGCGCAGGATGGTTCCGACGGATGCAACCAGACCAATCCGCAGCCGCATGCCGGCCAATGCGAGGCGAATCATTGGCAGGATCCGGACAGCGCGCTCGGCAAGCCGCTTGACGCGCGCAAATACTACGGTCAGATGGCCATGGCTTCGTTGGAGTCCCGTTTCGAAAACGAGCCGGGACTGGTGGTCATCTCCCCCGCCACCCCTGGTTCGAATGGCATCACCCGTGATTTCCGTGAACGTGCCGGATCGCATTATGTGGACACCGGCATTACCGAGGAGCATGCGGCCGCGTTCGCCGCAGGCATCGCGAAGGCTGGAGGCCGGCCGGTTCTGGCGACTTCCGCCACGTTCTTCCAGCGTATTTACGACCAGTTGCAGCAGGAGCTGGCGTTGAATCATGTTCCGGCGACGCTGCTGATTTTCGGAGCGGGCATTTCCGGCGCGGACAATACACATTCCGGCACGTTCGATATGACGATGTTCGCCAACACGCCTGATGTGACCTGTCTGGCACCGACCAGCGGAGAGCAGATGCTGGACATGCTTGCATGGGCCACGGGGCCGTCTGATCATGGCGTGACGGCTATCCGCATGCCCGGCGAGCAGATTCTTGCCATGGAGCGTTCCGCCGATATGGCGTTCGACCCGGCCGAACGTGCCGACGCGCACGAGACGACGATCGATATTACCGGCGATTGCCCTTTCACGCGGTACCAGATCGTGCGTCCGGGACGTGAAGTGGCGATTCTCGGCTTGGGCAATACACTGCCGTTGGCGGCCGAGGTGGCGGCAACGCTCGAAAACGACGACGATATCAATGCGACGCTTATCGACGCGCAGCAGTATTCCGCGATGGATGGCGAGCTGCTGGACGTGCTCGCCGACGGCCATCGTGTGATCGTCACCTTGGAGGATGGCCAGCTGGAAGGCGGCTGGGGTGAGAAGGTGACCGCGTTCTACGCGAATTCCACCAATCCAAAGGCGGCCACTGTGCATGCGCTCAATTTCGGCGCATCGAAAGAATTCACCGATCGTGTGCCCCTTGCCGAGCTTGATGAACGTTACGGGCTGACTGTGGAAGCGGTGGCTGATCGCATTCGCCGCGTCTTGGCCCGTTAATCACGCAACTAGCCGGCACCGTCAAAAATCGACAGGGAACGTCGAACAATCGCGAAATGCCGGCCCACGCTGAACAGCACATGGCCGACCATAGGCATTATTGTCAATCGCAATCGCTATTGCTCGTTCTTGATGGCGTCCAACGCAGGAATCTTCACAGCCTTATTAGCTGGCCCAAAACCGGCGAGTACGCCCACCAGAATCGAAAACAACACGGCCGCGACAAACAGCCACCATGGAATCACGGAGATTCGGCTCACGTCGTCACCGCCCATAATCGCTTTGCCTACGTTTTCCATACTGAATCCACCAAACGACAGCAGATTGATGCTCAGCGACCCCAAGGCGGAAATCAGACAGGCGATAAGTCCACCGACCAGACCGATGGCACCTGCTTCACATAGGAACATCGTGCGAATATCCTTCACATAGCAGCCGAGCGCCTTCATAATGCCGATTTCCCGAGTGCGTTCCGACACGGACATAATCATGGTGTTGGCGATGCCGATGGCCGCCACCAGGAATGACACCGCGCCAATGCCTCCCAATGCGAGCTGGATGCCACGACTCTGCTTTTCAATCTCCTTGCGGGTCTGTTCGAAGGACGTGGTTTGGTAGCCAGACATTTTGATCTGCGCTTCGATCCCCGGCACATCCTTGATATTTTGAGCGTGCACCACCACTTGGTCGTAGTTTGTTTTGGTCCGGCTGGTGGTATTGGTTTTGCCGTCGATTTTGGCCTGCAATGTGTCCATATCCTCCAGCGACATGACTACACCGGAGCTGAATGCATCGTAATTATTGGTTGAAGCGTCCAACACACCGACCACGGTGAGAGGCATGGAAACCACAGGATTCTGCGAACTGGCAATACCATCGCCGTCGCCTGAATCGGTGGAACTCATCGAAGTGCTGCCTATTTTGCGGTAATCGTCAGGGCTTTGATAATCGGCTCCGGTAATCAAATTGAGTTTCGTGGTCAGTACGTCGAAGAACGGCTTCTCCCCCTCGCTCTCCTTGCAACCGTTCTCATCGCACTCATAATCACCGGGAGCGATACGCCTGGAGTCATCATCGGAACGATACTTATCCATAAACTGGTATGCCGCGTATTTGCCGAGCAATACTTCTCCGGCACGCATCGGCATACGCCCTTGAACGAGCTTGTATCCCGAGGCTTCAAGCTGGGTCATATCCGTACCCATCACAGAAGCATATTGAGCCACGTATCGGGATCCGGCTCCCGCAGTGAGATCCACGGTGCTCTGCGCCGACCGCTGTGGCATCACGGCCGCGACGCCTGAAATGCCACGGAACGTCTGTACCGCAGCATCGTCAAGCTTGGCCTGCTGATCCGATGATGTCATGTCCGACGAAGACAAACTCGACATACCGACGCCAGAGCTGTCGTACGCGCCCGAGCCGCCGGCAGCTGTGACGGTAATGTCGTTGAGATTGCCCATGCTCTTGAGCATCTGCTCATTCTGCTCGCTGATGCCTTGTCCAATCGAAATCATCAGGACGATGGAGCAGCAGCCGACGATCACGCCGAGCACCGTCAAAATCGTACGCGATTTGCGCCGCAGCAAATTCTGCGCGCAAGTATGTGCGATATCCGAAAATCGCATGCCTACTCCTTGACGGATGGAGTGGAAGATGACGTTTCGGATACGGAGGCGGCCGATGTGCCACCTGCCGTGGCGATTACCTGCGTCGGCGCATCGGCAGCCATGGCAGTAGATTTACCCTGCTTATCGGCTCCAAGATCGGCAGGCTCCCAATCCCAATCGTCATCATCGGCCGCCTGCTTTGCCTTCTTACGGCGGTGACGGACCACCAATACGACCGTCAGTACAATCACGACGAGTGCAACGGCCGCCGCCACTATCCACACCCAGACCGGCATGCTCTGATCCTGGACGTCAACATCCGTATCGGAATCATCCGGAACAGGAGCTTCAACGGCATTGATCTTCACCGGAAATTCCTTGGTCTGCGGCTGTCCATCGGAATTCTCATACGTCACCGTCAGTTTCGCCTCGGTTTCGCCGGGCTTGTCCGCAGTGAATGCGAATCCAATGGAGCCGGACGCGCCGGACGCCACATTGCCGACGTACTGCTTGGCCTGCGTGGCGGTGATACCGTCGCCTTCAACGCTCGCCTCGACATTGGAAACGTCGCCCTTGCCCTTGTTCACGTAATCCATGGTGATAGTAGTTTCCTCACCTGCGTTGACGATATTGGGCACCACTGGATCGTTCAATTCAAAACGATCAGGCTGCGAAACGGGTACGGAAATTTTGATGTCGGAAGTGTTGGAGCTGCGTGCGGCACCGTCCACGTACTCGTATTTGAAGCTGATGTCGATGCCCTGCGCGCCGTTTTTCGCACTGGCCAGTGTCTGCATCGGCACGGTCTGCGTCAACGCAGCTCCCGCATTCAGCGCATCGTAGTAGAACGTGTTCGTACCGCCGGAGATGGCAAAATTCTCACCGCCGTCCACGGTGACCACCATGTTGCTCACCGCCACTTTGCCCATGTTTTGGAAGGTGAAACCGAGGTTGAAGGTGCTGCCGACCGCCACCGACCCGTCGCCATAGGTGAAATTGGTGATAATGATGTTCGGCACCGGCCCAGCAATCTGCTCAACACTGTTGTCCGCTCCCGCACCCGGAGCATCGGAAGTATTGGCGCCATCTTCGGCGAACGCCGTCGGCACAATGCATACCAACGTGATGGCGACCACCGCCAATAGTGAGATTGCCCCGTTGAGCAGTGTTGCGATTCTTGTGTTGTTGCCCATGGAAGGCCCTTCTGTTGTCGTCATAGTTGTCGATATGCTGTCATGAAGTTACGTAAGCCGGTCGCCGATGATGCGGCCGTCAAGAAGTGTGACGATGCGATCGGCGTATTGCGCCATATTGTCGTCATGTGTGACGAGCACGATGGTCTGGTTGAAATCGCGTGCGAACGAGCAAATCATATCCATCACTTCGGTTTTGGTTTTGGAATCGAGATTGCCGGTCGGCTCGTCGGCGAATACCACTTGCGGACGTGTCACGAAAGCGCGGGCGATGCCAACGCGCTGCTGCTGACCGCCAGACATCTGGGTCGGATAATGGTTCATTCGTTTGCCAAGGCCGACCCGCTTGAGCATGGCACGCGCGATCATCTCGCGTTTACGCTTCGGCACGCCTCGGAACATCAGTGGCATGGCCACATTCTCGATGGCATTGAGATTGGGCAGCAGATTGTACGACTGGAACACGAAGCCAAGGTGCTTCTGCCTGAATTCGGCCAGCTGCCGTTCGTCAAGCCTGCTGATGGACACACCTGTGATACGTACACCACCTTTAGTTGGTTTTTCCATGCCGGCAAGCTGATTGAGCAGGGTGGATTTACCGGATCCGGACTCGCCATAGATACAGCAAATCTGCCCTTGCGGAATGGCGAGATTGACACGTTCCAGTGCTACGACGGTCTCATCGAGCACTGGATATTCCTTGCGTAGGTTTTTAACCTCGATAATGGGACCGCGACCGGTTTTCCCAGCGTTGGATGTGCTACCTACCGGCACATTCACCTCCTCGTTTTCTGGGAATATGTTGATAATTGCTCCTAAGTCTAAAGTGTTTCACCGCGCTTCGCCACCCTTAAGGGAACACCCTGAAGCCACGGTCCGCGCGTGCCTGAAACTCGAAAACCGTTCAAGAAACCCCGCCTGAACGATATGGAACATGTTGTTTCGTGCCAGAAACCCTTGTTTCGTGCCAAATGACCTTTTCGACCAAAATGTCAAAAATAAAATGAAACCATCAGCGATAATCTTCAGATTGTGGAATGTCAAACGGTTTCACACCAAAGGGGAACAATATGAAACGTCATTTCACCCAGGCGGAAGTCTACTATCTCAACACCTTGCCCGCGGTAGAAAGGGCATCAATGAACCGTATCACCTATTCAAGGGAATTCCAAGTGCGTTGCATGGCGCAATACTTACGGGGCAACGGGCCGACCAGCATCTTCGCCAGCGCAGGTCTTAACCCGAAAATCGTTGGCAGTAAACGTATCGAACGCGCCATCGCACGGTGGAAAGCAGATCCACAAATCATGACCGAAGCACAATCGTTTGCCAACGAAGCCGCAGCTGACCAGCGCGACCTGCTCGTCATCTCCCAATCCATGACCATCGCATGGTTGGAAAAGAAAGTCATGGATCTGCAAGACCAGCTCCGTTCCATGGAAGCGCATGCTGCTGAATGTCTCAACGCACCTTCTCCCGGGAAGCTTGTCACTCTGGCCTGACGTCCGAGCGAAGCCTTCCGTATAACAGACGTGTGTCGTGGTACGACGGCGCACTTGCAACACGAATCCCTTCTTTCATCGTTTCCGCACTCTCCGTCACATCTACGCGGCTCCCCGACGAAAGAAGGGATTCTTTTTTTCGTTTTCGCTTTCCTGCGATTCACATGCCTGCGGCCAATCAACGTATGCCCGACGACTGCAGGCATCACCAAACATGTGTCAGATACGCGGCGGCGTCGGAGCGACGTGCGGCGGTGTCGGCACAGTCGAGTGCTGGCCGGCGGTTTCGTTGGCTGTCACCATCGCCTGCGTGATCTGGCTGTACATGTCCTGGTAGCCGCCAGGGGTGGATGCGGGCAGCACGACGGTCTTGGCGTTGTTGGATTCGCTCAAGGAGCGCAGCACGTCGAGGTACTGGTTAAACAGCACCACATTGTTCACATCGCCGATGTTCATGCCGACAGCCTGCAGGCTCTTGATCTGGTCGACGATACCGTTGGCGATCTCGCGACGGTAGTTGGCCTGACCTTCACCCTGAAGACGGGTCTTCTCCGCTTCAGCAGCGGCTTGGGTCTCAATCTGGATGCGCTGGGCCTCGGCGCGCTGCCGGGTGGCCTCCTTCTCACGCTGGGCTGCGTTGATGGAATCCATGGCATTCTTGACCTGCGGGCTCGGGTCGATGGCGGTGATC
>OHWB01000476.1_pt1 | contig 11413 bp, 8 predicted proteins | sample 1579591 | NCBI WGS metagenome assembly OHWB01 (sample SAMEA3882503, study PRJEB24775) | human gut metagenome | biome: human-associated habitat; feature: intestine environment; material: feces | place: Netherlands | collected 2009/2010 | reverse complement strand
CACATCAAAACCACATCTCCGGGTTTCAGTTTCAGATCAAAGAAATCAATATCCACTGTCTTTTCTGCTCCAAGTGCCCTTGTAATGATGTTCTTATCCGGATGATTCCGTGCTTCCGCTTCGCTGATCTCGCCCATTCTCACCATTTCCTGTACCAGGGAATGATCTCTGGTGACCTGGCGGATCCCGTCCTGGATCACATATAAACGGCTGTCACCCACATTGGCTACATAGGCATACTGATCTACAATAGTCGCCACCACCATAGTGGTTCCCATGCCCCGGAGGTTTTCGTCTTCCTGCGCACGGTTTCTGATCTCCGTGTTCGCAGCTTCGATCGCATGACGAATAACCTTCACAGGATTGTAATCCGCATCTTCACGGATTTCATCCACAAGGATCCGTACTGCATGTGAGGATGCATAGTCACCGGCGTTATGTCCGCCCATTCCGTCCGCGACTGTGAAAAGATTAGGCAGATTTCCAACCGGACCTTCAGATGCAAACACGTAATCCTGATTCATCTTCCGCTTCTGCCCTACATCAGTAGCTGAGTATATCCTCATGTCACTTCTCGCTTTCTGTTTTTTCCATGTAACTTTTTCTTAGCTGTCCACAGGCACCGTCGATGTCACTGCCCATTTCCCTTCTAATAGTAACATTAATTCCGTATTTTTCAAGTTTTATTTTGAAATTCTCCACAGCCTGTCGAGTAGACCTCACATAGGAGCGTTCCTTGATGGGATTGACCGGAATCAGATTTACATGGCAATTGATGCCTTTTATACGGCCTGCCAGCTGTCTCGCATCTTCTTCACTGTCGTTGACGCCGGCTACAAGACTGTACTCAAAGGTGATCCTTCGGCCTGTTTTGTCAAAATAATTTCTACAGGCATCCAGAACCTCATCCATGGAATACTTATTCGCGATCGGCATCAGTTCCTGTCGTTTTTCATCATTTGGAGCATGAAGGGAAAGTGCCAGAGTGATCTGAAGCTTTTCTTCAGCCAGATCATACATCTTCGGCACGATCCCACAGGTAGAAACCGTCACATTTCTCTGACTGATCCCAAGACCGTTTTCGTCGGTAAGGATCCGGACAAAACGGACAAGATTGTCATAATTATCCATCGGCTCACCGGTTCCCATCACAACTACATTGGCCACACGTTCACCGGTATCTGCCTGGATACGGTAAATCTGATCCAGCATCTCGGACGGTTTCAGGCATCTGGTCAGTCCTCCGATGGTAGATGCACAGAATCTGCATCCCATACGGCAGCCCACCTGAGAAGAAATGCACACAGAATTTCCGTGGTGATACCGCATGAGAACACTCTCGATCACATTTCCATCTTCCAGCTGGAACAGATATTTTCTGGTTCCGTCAATTTTTGAGATCCTTACATCTGCCTGGGTCAGTGCTGTGATCGGATAAGCCGAAAGCTTTTCCCTGAGGCTTTTGGAAAGATTTGTCATTTCATCCCAGGAGGTAACCAGCTGCTGGTGAAGCCATGCATAGATCTGTTTCGCCCGGAAAGGCTTTTCACCGATCTTTGTCATGAATTCCTTCAATTCCTCCATGGTCATGGATTTTACATCTGTCATTTTCTGTTATTTCCTTCTGAATCTGGCAATAAAGAATCCATCTGTCTTATGTATTCCCGGCAGAAGCTGCAGATAGCCAAGCTTCGTGGATTTACAGTGCAGTTCCTCCGGAATATACGGGTCAAGGCTTTCCAGTCTGAACGGATAGTTCTTTAAAAACCATAATACATTTTCTTCGTTTTCTTCCCGGGCAATGGTACATGTGCTGAAGATCAGCGTTCCATCCGGTTTCACATACTTTGCAGCCTTATCCAGGATCATTCTCTGGAGCATTACGATCTCTTCCTGTTTCTGCGGAGTTGCCCGGTATTTGATTTCCGGTTTCTTGCCGATAACTCCATAACCGGAGCACGGTACATCCGCGATCACAATATCCGCAGCCTGTTCGGAATCCGGATCATATACCGTTGCATCCTGAACTCTGGCTTCCACATTGATCACTCCGGTCCTGTGGATGTTTTCTTTGATAAGATCTGCCTTATACTGACTTACATCTCTGGCATCCACATTTCCGTAATCCCCCATTTTGTCTGCCGCATGGATGCTTTTTCCACCTGGTGCAGCGCACATGTCGATGATATGGTCACCTTTTTTCGGACTTGCAGCTTCCGCTACAAGCATAGAGCTTACATCCTGCACCAGGATCTTTCCCTGAAGGAAGGTCTCAAGTGTCAAAATATGATTGTAATCGGAAATCTTCAGTGCATAGGGAAGATAAGGAGCCTGTTCCACTGTCACTCCCTGAGACTTCAAACTGGTGACGATTTCTCTCAGAGACGCCTTATGAGTACGGCACCGTACTGTGATCGGTCTTTCTGTCAGAAAATCTTCCAGGATCTTCTCGGTTGTCTTCACACCGTAGGCAGCTTTCCATTTTTCTACAAGATATTCCGGCATGGAATATTTCACAGAAAGATAACGGACTTCGTTTTCTTCCCTGGAAGGAAGCTCCAGATCACCGATCTCTCTTGCGATCGTACGGAGCACCCCGTTGACAAAGGGCTTTAGATTATAAAAGCCTCTTCGCTGTGCCAGCTTTACCGCTTCATTGCATACTGCACTGTCCGGAACACTGTCCATAAATTTCAGCTGATATACCGCACTTCTCAGGATCTCACGGATCTGCGGTTTCATCTTGTTTACAGAAACCTTGGAAAAAGAATCGATGACATAATCAATATAGATCCTGTATTCCAGGGTTCCCTCACATACTCTTGTAATAAAGCTACGTTCCTGTTTCGGAAGAAACTGATATTTGGAAAGCGCATTCCGGATCGCAATATGGCTGTGCTCACCCTCCTCCTCGATCTGTAATAGGATCTCAAGGATCAATTCTCTGGTATTTACTCCGCTGCTAATCACGATCTCTACCTCCTGCAAGGATAATCAGTCTCAGAAGCTGCAGAATAGATGCCGCCAGAGCTGCTACATAGGTAAGCGCTGCCGCTGTAAGTACTTTTCTTGCACCCTTTTTTTCATCTGCACCTAAGATACCTGTACTTTCCAGCATTTTAAGCGCTCTGGAAGACGCATTGATCTCAACCGGAAGTGTCACCAGCTGAAACAGTACTGCCAGTGAAAACAAAACAATTCCCAGAGTTACCAGCGGATCAATGTAAAAGATCAGTCCTGCGATAAACAGCGGCCATGAAAGCTGGGAACCAATATTTGCGGCAGGTACAATGGCTGAACGGATATTCAGTGGTGCATAATTGATCGCATCCTGGATCGCATGGCCACATTCATGTGCTGCCACCCCCACAGCCGCCAGAGAATTTCTTCCATAAATATCTTCTGAAAGGGAAACCGTTTTCGTTCTCGGATCATAGTGATCCGTAAGACTTCCGCGGATTGGAACCACCTGTACGTCTGTGATCCCAGCCGCTCTCAGGATCCTCTGTGCAGCTTCCGCACCGGTGATACCTGAATGACTCCGGACCTTTTTATAGACTGCAAAGGTACTGCGCAGCTTCGCGGATGCCGCAAGAGAAAGAAGCATTCCGATCACGAGCAAAAGAATCGTGGGGTCCATTCCCCATCCGTAATAACCATATCCGTACATAACTCATCACTCCCTGGAATCTCTGAACATGTCTCCTGGTTTCAACTGATATCCCCGAAGGAACGCATCCGCTTCCATGCGTTTTTTGCCTTCCAGCTGCACTTCATGGAGCACGAGTACCTTCTGGCCGCATGCTACCTGGATTCCTCCTTTGTCAGCGGCTATCACAGTTCCCGGTGCTTCCTGTGCCTGTTTTTCCAGAACAGAGCTCTTCCAGACCTTCAATGTTTTTCCATTGATAAAGGTAAAAGCGCTTGGCCATGGATCAAGGCCTCTTACCAGACGCTCCAGTTCTTCCGCATTTTTGCTGAAATCCAGAAGCCCCATTTTTTTGGAGATCATGGCAGCATATGGTGTTGGACTCTCCTCCGGCTGTTTCTCGCGGGTTGCAGTTCCGTCAAAAATGGACGGTAAAGTCTGTACCAGAAGCTCTGCACCTGCCTGTGCGAGCTTATCAAACAAGCTTCCACCTGTCTCATCTTTGGCAAGCGGAACCACGATCCTGGAAATCATATCACCGGTATCCAGACCGGTTCCCATCTGCATAATGGTAACGCCGGATTCTTTTTCACCGTCGATCACCGCCTGCTGGATTGGTGCAGCTCCACGATATTTAGGAAGCAGAGACGCATGGATATTGATACATCCGAATCTCGGCATATCCAGGATGCTCTTTGGAATGATCTGCCCGAATGCTGCAACAATGATGATGTCCGGTGCAAGATTTTTCAGTTCTTCCACAAATTCAGGATCTCTTACCTTCACCGGCTGCAGTACCGGGATCCCGTGTTTCAGTGCTTCTTCTTTTACAGGAGTAGGCATCATAGTTTTGCCTCTGCCCTTCGGTTTGTCCGGCTGTGTGATCACAGCCTCCACTTCATATCCGTTCTCTGCCAGTGCTGCAAGAGGCGCCACCGCAAAGTCCGGAGTTCCCATATAAACAATCTTCATAGTATCCCGCCTTTAGTCTTCTTCATCATAAGTTACCTTGTGAAGTTCTCCCTCCACAAGTTCTGTATACATTTTTCCATCCAGATGGTCAATCTCATGACAGAATGCTCTTGCCAGAAGGCCCTCTCCCTCGTAGATCTGTTCGTTCATATTTACATCAAGTGCTTTTACCTTCACATAGTTCGGACGTGTTACCTGTCCTGCCATTCCCGGAACGCTCAGGCATCCCTCGTCACCGGTCTGCTCGCCGCTTGTCTCAAGGATCTCCGGATTGATCAGCACGATCGGGCCCTCACCTACATCGATGACAACGATACGTTTCAGGATTCCTACCTGTGGTGCAGCGAGGCCAACACCCATTGCATCATACATGGTATCCAGCATATCTGTGATCAGTTCCCCGATCCTCGGTGTCATTTTGTCTACTGTCCGGGATTTTTTTGTCAGTACAGAATCCCCCTGTACACGGATTGTTCTAAGTGCCATTTTTCTTCTCCTTTAATTCATATCAAATTGAATGTATATTTTCCGGAATCCGGAATTTATCTCTATATATTTCTCCAGCTTCTCTCTGACTGCTGTGAGAAAGCAGATATCCCTGTGCTTCAAATGGATCACCTGACGATAAACATCCTTTACCTTACCTACCGATGCAGCTGCAGGTCCGATCATGTGAAGCTCTTCCTTCGGACTTACCCTGCGGATAAAAACTTCTATATAATACATGGCATTTTTCAGAAGTTCTTCATCCTGGCAGGCGCCAAAAACAGTCATCATATGGGCTGCCGGCGGATAGTCCAGAAGCATCCGATACCCCATTTCTTCTTTATAAAATTTCTTATAATCCTGAATAGCCGCAGCCTGGATACTGTAATGCTCCGGCTGATATGTCTGGATCACCGCCTGCCCCGGCCGATTCCCTCTGCCGGAACGTCCAACTGCCTGAGTCAGAAGCTGGAATGTACGCTCCCCGCAGTGATAGTCATCCATATTCAGCGAAAGATCTGCTGCAATCACTCCTACCAGAGTCACATTCGGAAAATCATGTCCCTTGACGATCATCTGGGTCCCCACCAGAATATCTGCCTCATGCTTTGCAAAAGAAGCCAGGATCTTCTCATAGCTGTCCTTGGTCCTTGTGGTATCAAAATCCATTCGAAGTACCCTGGCTTTCGGGAATTCTTTTTCAATGACCTTCTCGATCTGCTGGGTTCCTGCCTTAAATCCACCAATGTGCGGTGAACCACAGGACGGACAGATTTCCGGTTTCACAGTCTCATAGCCGCAATAATGACAGATCAGACGATTGCCATTGTGTTCACTTAGAGATACATCACAGTGGGGACATTTCATAACGTGACCGCAGGCTCTGCAGGAAACAAAGCCCGCATATCCTCTCCGGTTCAGAAACAGCATGGCCTGTTCTCTTCTTTCAAGGACCTGCTCCAGATCCCTCTTCAGCTCCAGACTCAGTACCGAGCGGTTTCCTTTCTTTAATTCTTCCCGAAGATCCACGATTGATACCTGTGGAAGAGGCCTTTCCTCATAACGTGCGTTTAACTTTACCAGAAGATATTCTCCGTCACAGGCATGACTGTAGGCTTCCAATGACGGAGTGGCTGATCCCATGACCACACGGGCATGTTCCATTCGTGCCCTCTCAATGGCAGTCTCACGTGCATGGTACCTTGGCGTATTCTCACTTTTGTAGGTGGGTTCATGCTCTTCGTCGATAACGATCAGTCCCAGATCTGAAAACGGTGTGAACAGTGCGGATCTGGGTCCTACCATCACCTGGATCTCACCACGTTTTGCTCTTTTGAACTGATCATAACGTTCTCCCTGGGAAAGTCTGGAGTTCAGAACCGAAACCTTATCTCCGAACATGGCATAAAAGCGCCTGACTGTCTGATAAGTAAGCGCGATCTCAGGGATCAGCACGATCGCCTGTTTTCCCTCCTCCAGTACCTTCTGGATCAGGCGCATATAAACCTGGGTCTTTCCGCTTCCGGTCACTCCGAAAAGAAGTGCAGGCCTTGGGTCCGGCTCCTGCCATTCCCGAAAGATCTGCTCTGCCGCCAAAAGCTGTTCCTGGTTCAGACTCAGCTCCATGTTCTCCTTCACCAGGCCGAGCCCCTCGGGAATGCGATACATTTCCTGACTTTCAATAGTTATCAGACCTTTTTTTTCAAAAAAATCAAGAACGGAAATGCCGGCTCCAAGCTCTTTAGAGGCATAGGTATAATCCAGGCTCCCGGCCTCCAGGATTGCCCGAAGGAACCGCTCACGTGCTTTAAAGCGGCTGCCTTCCAGCTTGCCAAGAAGTGCCTGACCCTCTTCCTTTTTTCCTGTAAAAAAAATCAGCCTTTTCTCTTTTGCACGGACCTTGTCTTTTACAGGCAGAACTGTTTTCAGCGCCTGGATCATGGTGGAGCCATAGGTCTCCTTCATCCAGGCCGCAAGTGCGATCAGCCGGGATTCTGTTGTCTCACTGTCTGTGGATACTCCCCGGATCTCCTTGAGCTTTGACGCATCATATTTTGCCGTTCCGGAGATCCCGGTCACATAGCCTTTCCGAAGGGTATTTCCCTTTCCGAAAGGCACTGTAACCACAACGCCCGGTTTTATGGACTGCTCCAGTTCTTCCGGAACACGGTACTGAAAATCCCGGTCCAGCTTCTCATGTGAAATGTCAATGATCACATCTGCATAAATCATCCGTTTACGCTTTCTGGTCTTCTTCCAGGATTTCCTGAATCAGCACACGCTCATCCATGGGATATTTCTTACCCTTGATCTCCTGATAATCCTCATGGCCCTTTCCGGCAAGGACGATGATATCTCCCGGCTCACCGTGATGGATCGCGTAGGCGATCGCCTCTTTACGATCCGGGATCTCTACATATTTTCCATCTGTTTTTGCCATTCCGATCTTGATATCATCGATGATGGCCTGTGGATCCTCATCTCGCGGATTATCTGAAGTAATGATGGTCAGATCTGCCATCTTTCCTGAAACCTCACCCATCTCATAACGGCGCAGCTTGGAACGGTTTCCGCCACAGCCAAACAGGCATACCAGTCTGTGCGGATCATATTCCTTCAGTGTTCCGAGAAGGCTCTCCAGCGCCATGGCATTATGTGCGTAATCGATCATCAGTGTGAATTCGTCAGATACCTTGATCATCTCAATACGGCCTTTGACCCTGGCCACCTTCAGAGCTTTGATGATATTCTCCTCGGATACCTTAAAATGGCGGCAGATGGCAATGGCAGTCAGAGAATTGTAAATGCTGAACTTACCTGGAATATCGATCTCCACAGGAAAATCCATAAGTCCCTTAACATGATAGGAAATTCCCAGATAGCCCTTTCTTCCAACGAGTCTGGCGTCCTCTGCACGGAGATCTGCTTTTTCGGAAAATCCATAGGTTTCAAGTTTACAGGTGTGGCCTTCGATAATGCGGTCAAAGTGTTCATCGTCACGATTTACGATACCAACCTTACACTGTTTGAGAAGCATGGATTTGCAGTGCAGATAATCATCAAAGTCCTTGTGCTCATTCGGTCCGATATGATCTGGTTCAATATTTGTGAAAATTCCAAAATCAAACACAAATCCCTGGGTCCTGTGAAGCATCAGTCCCTGTGAGGAAACCTCCATAACGACCGCATCGCAGCCTGCTTCTACCATATCATGAAAATATTTCTGTACCATATAGGATTCCGGTGTCGTGTTGGCTGCCGGGATATGCTTCTCCCCGATAACAGCCTCGATGGTTCCGATCAGACCAACCTTATATCCGGCATTCTCAAGGATCGATTTCACCATATAGGTTGTAGTTGTTTTTCCTTTGGTTCCGGTGATACCGATGGTTTTGAGCTTTTCTGCCGGATGTCCGAACCATGCTGCTGAAATAAAGGCCATGGCGTAACGGGTATCATCTACCTGGATCACTGTCACATCCTCCGGTGCCTCCACCGCTTCTTCCACGATGAGTGTCTTCGCACCCTTTGCCACAACATCAGGTATAAATTTATGTCCATCCACGACCGCACCTCTGATGCAGATAAAAAGGCTCCCTTCTTCTACTTTGCGGGAATCATATACAACAGAAGAAACCTCCTGCTCTGTACTTCCCTGAAGGCATTTGTATTCAAGATGTTCCAATAAGGATAAAAGATTCATTTTTCTCCTCCATCTTCCCTTTTTCCGGTCTGACGGGCAGCACACCGGAGGCGGGAAATATACTGTTCTTATTTTCTGTACATACCATATAGAATAGCACACCTGCCCCCTGTTTTCAACGTTTCTTTGAGGTACGGCCGCCTTGTAAAATATCAGCTTGTTACTGTTCACTCCGTTCTCAGTAACATCAGCTTTTTCCATAAATATCCGCATATTTTTTCCGGAGCCAGATGCTGCCCAGCACAGTCACCAAAGCTGTCACTGCCAGAAGCGTCCACAAATCCCTCCTGGTATCATCTCCGGTCTTCGGATGTGTGGACGCAGTTCTTGCCATCTGTATCTGACCGGAAGCCGGACCCTGGTCATCTCCCTGCAAAGGCAGCCCTTCTTCCGGCGTAATAGCCACCTCTCCTTTTACCATGACAGAAGCGGAGGCCTCCATCAATCGCTCTCCGGTTTCCTGGCTTGTGACCGTCACCTGGTTAAAAAGCTTCTGATCCGCTGTTTTTCCCGGGATCTTCACCACAGCCTGAAGAGAAACTGCCTCTCCCGGCGGGATCTGTTGGATCATTGCCTTTGTACGGCTGCTGTTGAGCGTTACACCTTCCTGCTCCAGAAACTGTGCATGGATCCCTGCTGCCTGAAAGCGCTCCGTTCCCACAACCGAATGAAGCGTTTTTTCACCGGTATTCACGATACAGATCTGATAGGTCACAGTCTCACCCGGTGCAGCGGTTTCTTTGTCTGCAGTTTTCTTTACAGAAAGATCCGCCTTCAGTGCCTCCAGACCATTTATAGTGGAAGCGTTCTTCCGGATCACCTCCTCCACTCTGTCCTTCACCCTGGCCTCTGCTTCCACCTGGTGCTCCAGATCTTTTTCCTGTTCATCCAGAAGCGGCGCCTGTACATAAAAGCTCCTGCTCTCTCCGGCTTTTAATTCTGCAAATTCCGCCACAGCCCCTTCTGTTAGAAGGCCTTCTGCATCTTCCCACAGCTGCCGGATCTTAGGGCATGAAAGGCTGCTGGTCAGACGGATATCTGCAAGATCCAGCTTTCCGGTATTGGCTATCTCTACCTGATAACGGATGGTCTGCCCTGCTTTCATTTTTTTATTCTGTGCAATTACCGACAATTCCATATCAGCCTCAGCAGCCTCCACGTCCAACATAGGCGAGATCCCCTCTGCGATCACCAGCTTTTCCCCGTTTTCTTCTGTCATGAGAAAGGTTCCCGCACCGGTACAGTCCTTCTGAAGCGGTTCCTCCTGAATCACAGGATAACTGCTTTTCTCTGCCGGAAAACGGTATTCCTGCCGCAGGATCAGCGGGATACGGAAAAAAATCTCATCCTGCCCGTTCTGCTCCACGTTCAGCACGCTTTCCAGCTTTGTGATCTCTGTAGCTTCACCGCTCTGGCTCCTTACAGAAATCTGCTGTGCAGCCATATTTTTCGGGACAGAATCCGTTTCCGGAACAAAATACTCCGAAATATACGTGACCAGCGTCAGCTTTTGCGTCTCCTCAGACTCACCTTCCTCTTCATTCCCTACATTTTCCCCTCCGGTCGACGTTCCTTCCGGTGTGAGCGGACCCGTTTTCTCCTGCTCTTCATCCTCCGGCTGTACTGTTTCCCCGGATGCCAGCTGCTCCACGTGCTCATATCCTTCCTCCATTTCTATTCCGATTCCTTCCACAACCTTATCCACCGGCAATTCCTGTTCTGCCTTCTCTTCCTGCTGCAAGTCATCCTCCGGCAGCTCCTGTTCTGACTTCTTTTCCTGTTCCACCGATGGATCTTCAATCTTATGAAATTCATCGTCCCACTTCTCATTTTTCTCCTTATCCTCCGAAAACCTTCTCCCGGACAGCCATTCATTCAGGCCGCGAATCCGGATTCCAAGCTCCGCCTGTCCGGATTCTATGTCTTTCCAGAACACACTCTGATCGATAAACGGTGCCTGTCCCGGCAAAAAATCTGCTCCCAGAGTCAGCTTCGGTTCTATTGTTCCCCCCAGCATGGCTCCTGCCAGCACTGTCACAATTCCGGCTTTCTTCATCTGTTTCCATATTCTGTTTTTCATGGCTCTTCCTCATTTCTGCCTGATCTGGCATTTCTTATACACATGTTTTTTTTACAGAAGCTTACTTTTCCACAGACAAAGGCATCCCTCCCCGGCAAATGGTGCATGATCAATATTTTTTTCGATAAAATAAAATGGATTTCTGCATCGAAACGATGCGTGAACAGATCCCGCAGAATGCAGGATTAAGACTTTTTCAATGTATCACATTTTCAGACCATGCGCAACCGGATATAAAAATTATAAAGTTTGTTTAAACTTTCTTTATAAATTTTCCATTTCTTTTAGATTAACGACATATTTTAAACATATTTTCTCTATATAATAGGTGTTGGATAGATGAAAAACCACTCTCTATCTCCCCCCTCAAAAAATAGTAGGAATCAAACCGTCTGACTGGATCAGGCGGTTTTTCCTGTCTCGGAAAACACTCGATTTTCTATTGCATTTCCCACATAGGTCTTTTATAATAAAATATAATACTCGTGCATCGTTTTCGATGTACTCGTTACTGAATACAGTA
>OHWB01000471.1_pt1 | contig 11568 bp, 10 predicted proteins | sample 1579591 | NCBI WGS metagenome assembly OHWB01 (sample SAMEA3882503, study PRJEB24775) | human gut metagenome | biome: human-associated habitat; feature: intestine environment; material: feces | place: Netherlands | collected 2009/2010 | reverse complement strand
TCCGAGCCATACCAGCGCGGGCACAATCACCGTGCCGCCGCCGATGCCGAACATGCCGGACAACAGGCCGACGATCATGCCGACAATCACCAGCACCATCATGCCGTGAGGCGATTCATCCAGCCCACTCGGATTCGGCCCGAATAGGCGATCCTGCCCATCATTTTCAGTCATATCGTCCCCATGACGCAACCCTCCTTCCATCTTCCGCTATCACGCCCGATGTTGCTGCAGTCGCACGCAGAGGATAATGGCCATCTACTATTGGGCATGTCCGAAGCCACTATTGCTCCCAAAAAGAGCGTCTACTTGTATCGGCAAAGTCTCGACACATGTCGCAATACGGCAACAAAAAAATACGCCAACACGCATAAACCCTCCGACTTTGACAGTAGCGAACCGGTTCGATACAATCAATCTCGGACCGGTTCGACACAGACGATGACCGTCTGCAAGAATCAGGCCACGGTCAGATTGCATCAGGCAAGAGAGGTCCCGCATATGACCTTGACAAGTGATTTCCGACGAAGGAAGGTCGCAAGGAGGAAAGGAAACCCCATGAAGAATCTCACGAAAGGCATCGCCGCTGTCGGCGCGTTGGCCATGTTGACGGGCGTCGGCGCCTGCGGTTCCAACACCGCGGACGACAAAGGACAGGTCTATTTCCTGAACAACAAGCCGGAAGTTGTCAATCAGTGGAACGAACTCGCCGAAATGTACACCAAGCAAACCGGCGTGAAAGTGGATATTCAGAGCGCCACCTCCGGCAGCTACGAGTCCACTCTGTCGTCCGAACTCGCTAAGAACAACGCCCCGACCATGTTCGGTATCGGCGGCTTCGATCAGTATGCCAAATATAAGGACTACCTCGAACCTTTGCAGGATACTGAGGCTTACAAGCTTCTCAACGATCAGGGCAAGCAGATGGCCCACAAGGACGGCGACAACGTGTACGGCCTGCCATATGCCGCCGAATGGTTCGGTATCATCGTCAACAAGAAGCTCATCAACGAGTATGCCAAAAAGGACTACGCCGTCATCAAGTCCTTCGACGACATCAAGGACTACAACACTTTGAAGAAGGTCGCCGACAGCATGCAACAGCATAAGGATGATTTGGGCATCGACGGCGCGTTCTCCACGCCGGGTCTGGACTCATCCAACTACTACCGATATGCTTCGCATATGACTCAGGTGCCAGTCGCCTACGAGTACATTGACGAGGGCGTGGACTTCGAGAAGGAACTCAAGGGCACCTATCTCGATAACTACAAGAATCTGTGGGATCTCGAGATGAAGGACAACCCAACCGAAAACACCATGCTTGGCTCGGTGAATTATGAGGACTCCACCGCCGAGTTCTCCGCCGGCAAGGTCGCTTTCTACCCGAATGGTGTATGGGCCTATAGCCAGATCAAAGGCAACGAAGTTGCCGATGAAGACTTGGCCATGCTGCCGTACTACATGGGTTTCCCGAATGAGAGCAAGTACGCCGCGAACTCCATCTATGACATCTCCTGGTCTGTGAACAAGAACGCTTCCGACAAGGACAAGAAGGCCACTGAGGATTTCATCAAGTGGATGGTCTCCGACGAGGATGCCAAGAAGATTCTCTCCAAGGATATGGGCTTCGCCGTTCCGTTCACCACCTTTGACTCCGAGGATTTCCAGCCTGACAACCCGCTGACCAAGTCCGCGCTCAAGCTTGAGTCCGGTGGCCTCACTCCAATTCATGGCGCCTATATTCCGGGACAGGCATGGGCTGACGGCGTGGCCAATGCACTGCTCGAGTACGCTCAGGGCACCGGTGACTGGAATGGCGTGAAGAAGGCATATCTGGACGATTGGACCAGCGCCTGGAATGATTATGAAAACAACTTCGGCATGCTTCCGCCGACCCACAAGTGATTCGCCTATGGGCTGCGGTGAATCGCATAACGCCATTTTCACCTGGTCCATAACGGCATGACCAAAGTCTCCATCGGCTTTCTCGCTCGCCGATGGAGACTTTCTCATATTCAAAAAACAAACAACGTCTGTGACCGAAGCTGATACGCACAGATATGAATGTATCGCGCAAACAGACGCAGCATACGCCATGAAAGGAACGAACATGACACTAGAATCCTTGACCAAGATACGGCACGAATCAAGCCGCGCAGTCAACGCGGAAAACCCGACCGGCGAACCGGGCAAAGGCGGCATAGCGGCCAGTGAGCTTGGCCCAAGTCGCAAAGGCAGCCCTTGCCTACGTAACATACCCGTCGGTGCAACGGCGACTCTTGCTGATATCACCGGCCCCGGCTGCATTCGACACATCTGGATAACCGTTGACGAGAAGACCACCGATGCCGATTGTTTTGTACTGCGGGACCTTGTGCTGCGCTTCTATTGGGATGACGAGGAGGAACCAAGTGTGGAGTGTCCGCTTGGTGACTTCTTTTGCTGCGGATTCGGCCGTGCGTGCCTAGTAAATTCCATGCCTGTCGCCGTAGTGCCGAACCGCGGTTTCAACATGTACTTTTCGATGCCGTTCGGCGCACGCGCACGCATCACGCTCGAAAACCAACACAAGAACGCCATCAGCGCATTTTTCTACCAGATTGACTACACCGTGAATGACGAGCCGTTCGACGATGACATTGCCTATTTCCACGCACAATGGCGGCGCCAGCGCCTTACTGAAAAGGGGAGAGACTATGTGGTGCTTGATGGCGTGAAAGGTGAAGGGCATTATGTAGGTACCTACCTGGCACTGACCACGCTTGAGCGCTACTGGTGGGGTGAAGGCGAATTCAAATTCTACATCGATGACGATGAAGAGTACCCCACGATCTGCGGCACCGGCACCGAGGACTATTTCGGAGGCTCTTGGAGCTTCGCCAAGCAGGTCAATGGCAAGACCGTGGAGCAAAACTACTGCACACCGTATCTCGGATACCCGTATTACTCTTCACACGACGAGCTGATTCACAACGATTATCACAATGATGATTGCCCCCCGATGCGTGGCTTCTACCGTTGGCACATCCCCGATCCGATTCGTTTCCGTTCCAACCTGAAGGTGACCGTTCAGCAAATCGGTGTTGGTCACCGCGGATTCTTCGAACGTCAGGATGATGTGGCATCAGTTGCCTACTGGTACCAGAAGGGGCCACACGCTCCATTTCCGCAACTACCTAGCGCCGAGGAACGTTGGCCGCGCTGACGTCATCCATAAGTAGCTCACCTCAAGCCGCATCCCTTGTCTCTCAGGGGATGCGGCTTTTTGCTACAGTCAATCGTTTGATGTACAACTTTTTTAGCAAACGCTTGCATAGTGTGTCGCCTAATTTTATGCCTAAAAATGGCGGCAAATAGCGGATTGCCTGGTATTGCAACGTGATAAATCAACAAAATACTGCCATCGTTTGCAAAAAAGATGAAAGTGATGCATAATAGGGGCATCGGCAGAAAGCAGCACTATCTCAGTGCACATATCCAACGGGGACGTTGGACCCGATGCAGAAAAAAAGGTTCGAAGATGAATCGTAAATTGAAGTCCGCACTAGCCCTCATTGCGGTCACCGCCATGTCTGTCACGACATTTGCCGCTTGTGGCAGCTCATCGAGCTCTGATTCAAGCAAGGGCAAGGTATACTACCTCAATTTCAAACCAGAAGCCGCCGACGAGTGGACCGATTTGGCTGCGGAGTACACTAAGGAAACCGGTGTCGAGGTCAACGTTCAGACCGCGGCCTCCAATACCTATGAGCAGCAGCTCAAGAGCGAGATGGCTAAGTCCGAGGCACCGACCCTGTTCCAAGTCAACGGTCCGGTCGGTTACGCCAACTGGAAGAACTACACTGCTGACATGTCCGGCACAGAGGTATACAAGCAACTGCAGAACCAAGATGTTGCCCTCAAGGATGGCGACAAGGTCGTTGGCGTACCGTACGTCATGGAGACTTATGGCCTAATCTACAACAAAGACATCCTTAACAAATACTTCAGCACTTCCGGCGCCAAAGCCAAGTCCATCAAAGACATCAACTCCTTTAGTAAGCTGAAGGCCGTTGCTGACGACATGCAGTCCAAGAAGGATGAACTCGGCATTAAGGGCGCCTTCACCTCTGCTGGTTTCAACTCCAGCTCCGATTGGCGTTTCAAGACCCATCTAGCCAACCTGCCTCTTTACTATGAGTTCAAAGATGACAACATCACTGAACAGCCGGCCACTATCAAGGGAACCTATCTGCCGGAGTACAAGAACATCTTTGACCTGTACATCACCGATTCCACCACCGAGCCGTCCCAACTAAGCTCCAAGACTGGTGACGACGCCAATTCCGAATTCGCACTCGGCGAGGCCGCTTTCTATCAAAACGGCACTTGGGCATGGTCCGATTTGCAGAAAGCCGGCATGGAGGTCGATTCCGTTGGTATGATGCCAATCTACATCGGCGCCAAGGGCGAGGAGAACCAAGGTCTGGCAACCGGTTCCGAGAATTACTGGTGCATTAATTCGAAAGCATCCAAGGCCGATCAGAAAGCGACCGCCGACTTCCTGAAGTGGGTCATCACCTCTGATAAGGGCAAAGAAGCGCTGTCTCAGAAGATGGGCTTCACCACCCCGTTCAAGACCTTCTCCAGCGTCAAATCCGACAACCCGCTGGTCACTGCCGCCATGGACGACCAAAAGTCCGGTACCACCGCAGTGTCTTGGAACTTCACCATGATGCCGTCCGAACAATGGAAGAACGACCTCGGCTCCGCTTTGCTCGAGTATGCCCAAGGCACCGGCAATTGGGATGGCGTCAAGTCCGCGTTCGTGGATGGCTGGGCTAAGGAATATGCCAACGCCCACAAGTGACCGCAATTGACTTCACTGTCTGATTTTCTCCTTATAGGAAACCGCTCCGGAACCAACCGGAGCGGTTTTCTATGTATCGGTAAGCGATTAGCCCTTATCCAAGGACACTCGCGAAGTGCTGGAGCGAACGATCAGTTGCGCCGGGAACGTCTGAAACGGCATACCCGTGGTCTTGCGATTGATCAAGTCAAGAGTCTTACAAGCCGCCTCGCGTGCCATGCCAATCGGATCCTGGCGAATCGTGGTCAAGCCGATATCGTGCGCATAGAAACTGTCGTCATAGCCGATGACGGAAATATCAGACGGAATACGGTAGCCACAACACACAAGCTGATAAATCAGGCCAACTACGTTGGTTGCGATGGCGGTTGGCATTTGCGGCAAGCTCAGCAACTCGGAGACAATCGTGCTAATGCGGTCCTCACTTTCCTGCGCAACCAACGTAGTTGGCGTGACACCCTGTTCCAGACAGGCCTTGACGAAGGAGTCATAACGTTGCTGCACACTGAAGCGCAAGGAAACCTCACGCGACGTACGTACGTAGACAATGTTGCGATGCCCCAGCCCGATAAGATGGCACGCAACCAGACGCGAACCTTGATCATCGTCTATCCCCACGGCCGCAGTGAAACCGTATTCTCTTGGATTCACACAGTTGATGCCGATAATTGGTACGCCGGTGCTGGCCAGCTGTGCGCTTTCCTGCGCATCGACATCGATGGAAGCAACGATCACCGCGTCGGCATTGCGACGAACCGGCAGCATATCAAAGAACTCACGGCGTTCCTCGATACTGGAGATCTGGAAGATCGATAAATCATAGCCGTCTGCGTGCAAAACCTGGTTCAACCCTTCGATGACGGAAGCGCTGAACCATAGTCGGATATGGTCGCTCATCAGCAAGACGACACGCAATGCTTTGCCGGACTTGAGCGCAGTGGCCGAACGGGAGATGGAGAAACTCATCTCGTCGGCGATGCGCAACACCCTGGACCGTGTCGCCTCAGATACGAGCTCAGGTCGGGCGAATGTGATCTGGACACCGTGGAAACCGACACCTTTGCCGCTTTGGCAACTTCTTGAATACTGTTCACATTTGATAAATGAATTGACGTTGCATGAAAATCATGACAATGTTTGACTTTTATTTATCTGTGAAGTAGGGTATTATCGAACCGGTTCGAACCCGACGTTGCGGTCACAGTCGAACTGAGTGTCGTTGAATCACTCGAGGGGTGTTCCCCGGGTGTACCCAAGGAGGAGAAAGTGGGCATGAAATGATTACGATGTCCGGCAAGGCAATTCGCAGGTGGTGGGCGCTGTTTGCGCTACCCACGTTCGCGGCTTTCGTCATTGGTTTCCTGGTGCCGTTCGCCATGGGCGTGTACCTGTCGTTCTGCAAGTTCAGCACGGTCACTGACGCCACGTTCGTGGGCGTGTCGAACTACCGAAACACAATCACGGATCCGGAGTTCCTGCACGCGCTGGTGTACACGATCCTGTTCACGATTGTGACAACCGTGGTGATCAACGTAGTCGCGTTCGCCATTGCGTACATGCTGACCAAGGCCATCAAGGGCTCCACGCTGTTCCGTTCGGTGTTCTTCATGCCGAACCTAATCGGCGGCATCATCTTGGGCTATATCTGGCTACTGCTGCTCAACGGCGTACTGGCGCACTGGGGTCGTTCGATCACATTCTCGGGCGTGTACGGCTTCTGGGGCATGGTTCTGCTGACCTGCTGGCAGCAAATCGGTTACATGATGATCATCTACATCGCGGGTCTGCAGGGCCTGCCCGGCGATGTGATCGAGGCTGCCGCGGTTGACGGCGCGAACTCCCGCCAGACGCTGTTCAACGTGACGATTCCATTGATGATGCCGTCAATCACAGTGTGCACATTCTTGACGGTGACCAACGGCTTCAAGATGTTCGACCAGAACCTCGCCCTGACCAATGGCGCCCCGTCGAATAGCTCCGAGCTCTTGGCTCTGAACATCTACCGCACGTTCTACGGACGCGCCGGCTTCGAGGGCGTGGGCCAGGCCAAGGCCGTGGTGTTCTTCATCATCGTGGCCGTGATTGCCCTCATCCAGAACAAGCTCACCACCAGCAAGGAGGTCCAAGCATGAGCGACAAGGTCAAGCATCCTGTATTCTGGACGGTTTTCCTTTCCATCGTCTCACTGGCATGGGTCTATCCAATCGTGCTGGTGCTGATTAATAGCTTCAAGCAGAAGGCTTACATCTCGCGCAACGCATTCTCCCTGCCCACCGGCAAGGCCTTCGTGGGACTGGAGAACTACATCAGAGGCATCGAGCGCACGAACCTAATCAGCAGTTTTGGCTGGACCGTAGTCATCACGGTCGGCGCGGTCCTGCTGATCATCGTGTGCACGTCGATGTGCGCTTGGTGGATTGTACGTACGAACAACTGGGCTGCGCGCCTGCTGTACACACTGTTCCTGTTTAACATGATTGTTCCGTTCCAGATGGTCATGTTCACGCTTTCCAAGCTCGCCGACATGATGGGCCTGAACACCCCATGGGGCCTGTGGATTGTGTATCTAGGCTTCGGTGCGGGCTTAGCCGTGTTCATCTTCACTGGCGTGGTCAAGGGCATCCCGTCCGAACTCGAGGAGTCTGCGATGATCGACGGCGCGTCGGTACCGAGAATCTTCTTCCAAATCGTACTGCCTATCATGCGCCCGAGCCTGATTTCAGTGGCGATCCTGCAGACGATGTGGATCTGGAATGACTTCCTGCTGCCGTACCTGACGTTGGACATGCGCCGTTTCAAGACGATGTCGATTGCGATTCAGTACCTCAAGGGTGGTTATGGATCAGTGGACATGGGCGCCATGATGGCCTGCTTGGTGGTGGCGATTGTGCCGATCATCATATTCTACCTGTGCTGCCAGAAGTACATCATCAAGGGCGTGATGGCCGGCGCTGTCAAAGGCTGATTAACTTCATCGCATGAGGGGTGCTGTCGGAATTTTCGTCGGCACCCCTTTTCTTCATATCCGCAGAACACGCACGTCAACCGTTGCAAACACTTATGTTAACGTGTCTCTAGCAGTTGCCATGACAGCAATGTCGTTCGTCAGTGGAGGATTCTCTATGAAAGCGAGCATCCAAGCCGTGGCCGCCGAAGCGGGAGTATCGATTTCGACCGTCTCTCGCACATTCGCCAAACCGAATCTGGTGCTGCCGGAGACTCGCAGCAAAGTGATGGCAGCAGCGGAAAAACTTGACTACCGCATCTCCCGCTCAGCGGCCGCACTGAAAACCGGTCAATCGTTCCGCGTCGCGCTATTGATGAGCGATCCGATTTCGACTTGGTTCAATTCCAATACCTATGCCGGATTGGATTCCGTGCTGCACCCGGCCGGATATGACATTTCCATCTTCGAGATGGCCGACGCGCACGACCGCCATGAGTTCTTCGCAACGTTGCCGGTACGCCGCAACGTCGACGCGGTCATCGTAAACTCCTTCAACATCGTGCCCGAAGAGGTCGAAAAACTTTCGAACATGAAGGTACCGATCGTCGGCATCAACATTCCATCAATCAACGGATTCAATGCCACGGTGAGTATCGACGACCGTCAGGCCATGCATGTTGCTGTGGAGCACTTGTTCTCCATGGGCCACCGACGTATCGCTTATGCGTACGAGACATCAAATGACAATAACCAGAACATGGTCTTCAGCGCAGAAGCGCGTCTGCATGGGCTGATGGAAACTGCCGAAAAGCGAAAGATGACGGTGGAACGCATCGCAATCCGCAACTATGAAGACGCCACCAACACTATTCTCAATTCATTGCTGACCATGGACCCCGCCCCCACCGCACTGTATTGCGAAAGTGACGAGCTGGCATTGCCTGTCATCTATAAGTTGTGCCAGTACGGGCACGCCGTCCCTCAAGAGCTCTCGGTCATCGGATTCGACGACGTACCACTTGCCGCAAAGATCGGCCTGACCACGTTGCATCATGATCCGTTCAACATGGGTGAAAACGCCGCACGTAAGATGCTGAGTGTCATGTCCGGAAAAACACCGAAACCGCTGCATGAAACACTACAGGCACAACTCATGATGCATGAAACCACCGCATTCATCGACTGACCAAGCCACTACTACCTCGCCAAAGGGTTCTCTATGGCACATATGCTGTAACTGACTGCCCAACCGGCTATGAATCCGAAATCACCATTCAGAGTGACCTTGGCGCATCGGCATCATCATCGAATCTCTAATTCTGTCCGGAATGGCAGGAAGATGGCATTTTCGAAAACCACGACACGCAGATAGTCATGACATCACGACTGGAATCCGTCCAGCAATTCACCAAGACCCTGCAGGATGACCTACTCATCATCGGCACTCCGGCCCTTCAGCCTGCCTATGGTATGCGCCCCCTTCAGCAAAGAGGGTTTGAGTGTAGTGGTTAAAGGCCCTGCAACAAGCCAGATGAACACATACGCATTACAGTGAGGTTCAGCGTGGCAAATCTTCGCGGTCCCGGTGAAGCTCAACCTGACTAGTCCTATATCGTAATGCGCAAACGGGGCTTGGAGGTTTATCCGCCAAGTCCCGTTTGCGCATTCGATGAGACTCTATTGCGCTCAATGAGTGGTCTTATATTCAGACGCCCAACCATCCACAAATGCATCATGCACGGTGTCCCATGTACCGGTCTCCTGCGCATATTCCAACATTGCGTTGCCCAGCGTCAACACCCACTGAGTGCTTGGCAACGGATAGATCACAATATCGTACTTATCTGCCTTGGCATAGGCATCGTTGGCGCGATGAATCGGGTTCTTGGTCTGGTAGCCGGCCTTCGCATACGACTTAAACGGTGTTTCGAAACCCGCCTCATTCGTGATGATGTCACGTGCCTCATCATCGTTCAGGATGTAGTCAAGGAACTGCTTGGTGGCCTTCTGATCTTTTTCAGAGGCGTTCTTGTTCATCGCAAAGTACAGGAAGCTCACGGTCAGGCCTGCATTCTCCTCACCCTTCACACCCATATAGATTGGCAATACGCCCATATCTTCATCGGCGACCTCTTGATCGCGAATCTGCGAATAGCCCAAGAGCCATTCTGCAAGAACACGGCCTCACCCAGTGCGAACTCGGAGTTGGCGTCGTCCATGGTGGCACTGGCGAGCTGCGTCTTCGGAATCGTGGCGTCGTTGATGTACAGGTCGAAAATGTTCTTGAAGTTCGATACGTACTTGTCGGAAATAGTGGCCGGCATTTGCGTGACACCCTGATCGCGATACTCATAGTAGACGGAGATATGCGCCAGCTGATCACCGAAACGTTTGATGGAGCTGGTGTCGAAGCCGGCGGAGGTGAACGCACCTTTCACGCCCATCTCAACCTTATGTGCTTGTATTTCATCGGCAACTGTCTTCAGTGTCTTGAAATTGTTGATGCTGTCAACCGACTTAATGCTTGCCCAGGAAGAATCGAAGTACTTCTGCAGCAGCTTCTTATTGTAGATGCCATATCGTTATGACGTAGGGCACGGCACCAACCGTATCGCCATCCTTCAGCGCATAGTCGGGGTTCTCCTGATCCTTGTAGATGTTGGTTCCCGACATGTCGGCATAATAATTAGTCCAATTCAGAAAGTCGTTGTTGCCGACATCGAACAACGTAGGCGCCTCGGATTTGGCCAGCTCACTCTTAAGCGACTGCTCGTAGGTGTCGGATGATGCAGTGGCGATATCGACCTGGATACCGGTCTTCTTGGTGAACTTTTCGGCCAGTTCCTTGAACTGGTCCTGTTGTTCCACCTTCATGCTGAGAAAATATACATGCCCTTTGTCAGCGTTGACATTTGAGCCGCCGCATGCGGAGAGCGCACCAACGGACATGGCGAGCGCCGACACTGCGGCGATGGTACGAGTGAGTTTCTTCATGATCTCCTCCAAAAAATAATGATTCTGACAGCGTCGTCAGATGATGACAAACGTCGTGCATCGTGCGATATGTGGTACCGAAGTATACGAAATCTTTGGTTGTGGCAAGATCCCAGCCGAACGGCTCTCCGAACGGCTCCGGGTTGCGATTGTCCCGCTGGTGGAACAGGAAGAATTCGTCGCCCTTGCCAAATGGCATGCAGTCACCGAACCAAGTGCCAGGGAACTGGTAATAAAGCTTCATATCTTTACCTTTCTTCAGCTGCTTTGCCTTTCGCTCGGCAATCGTCTGCGATTACCTTTTGAAGGAACCAGTATTACTTCGCATTATTCAGTTTAAGCGCTTAAACTGTTTAAGCGATTAAGCATAGATATAGCACTAAAATCAAAATGTCAAACGATTGACGCAGTCACCTTGCACAATGCCGTTTTTCCACCGTTTCGTGAGTGTTTCCACGAGTGTCGCAGCACTACGACGACCATGCTACAACCTCTTCACCGAATCCCTAGATACCGCCGGACATTGCACGAAAATCGGCTCGAACGTCCTCGTCACTACATGTTCATCACCATCATCCTCATCGCGGCCGCACTGCCGCAACAACGTTCGTACGCCCATCACACCGAGCTCATATTGTGGCAGACCCACGGTGGTCAGCGCGGGATGCATGTGCGCGGAAATCATTTCCTGATTATCGAACCCAACCACGGAGATATCATTCGGTCTCGCCAATCTGGCCGCAGGCATTGCCTGCGTGGTCCTGCTTATCGATCG
>OHWB01000469.1_pt1 | contig 11589 bp, 6 predicted proteins | sample 1579591 | NCBI WGS metagenome assembly OHWB01 (sample SAMEA3882503, study PRJEB24775) | human gut metagenome | biome: human-associated habitat; feature: intestine environment; material: feces | place: Netherlands | collected 2009/2010 | reverse complement strand
CTCCCACCTTGTAGCCTCACTCCTCGACTACCATCAGCTGGAGAACGGACTGATGGAGGTACACCCCGTCAATTTCTCGCCCTCGCAACTACTTCGGGAGTGTGTGGAAGGCCATCGGCTGAAGGCCGAGGAAAAGGGTCTGCAAATGATACTGGCATGGCAGGACAAGACAGACGGAAAGACGGAGCAGGGCGGAAAGGGTACCATCTGCCGCGCCGATGCCTTCCGCCTCCGCCAGATATTGGACAACCTTGTTGGCAATGCGGTAAAATATACAACGCAGGGCAGCGTCAGCATCGTGGCGACCCTATCTGCCAACGACAACGAAGAAGAGAAGGCATTCCGCCTCACGGTGGCGGTAAAGGACACGGGGAAAGGTATGACGACGCAGGAGAAGCACGACGTCTTCCAAGCCTTCACCCGACTAAAGAACGCACAAGGCATCGAGGGGGCTGGACTCGGTTTGTCCATCACCCATGAGCTGGCCTCACTCCTGGACGGTGAGATCCAGGTGGAGTCGGTAGTGGGCCACGGATCGACCTTCACCGTGACCATTCCGCTAGAAGAGAAAACAGAGGATGCGGAGATGGAGGAGACCGCCAAGACTACTCCCAGCCTGCCCGCTGCGGAATGGGAAGACTCCAAAATCCTCCTGCTCGATGACGACCCCTTGCAGCTGCAACTGCTGCAAGAGATGCTGCGCCGTCTGCCGATCGCCCCAGAGAAGGTCATCGTCTGCCATCATGTCACCGACGCACTCACCGCCCTCCACAACGAGAAACCCTCCCTCATGCTCATGGACATTGAGATGCCAGAGATGAACGGAATGGAGATCATCCAGCACCTGAACCACACCCACATGCGGGTAGTGGCAATGACGGCACACGACAGCAGCATCCTCAGCCAGCTGAAGGAGGTAGGCTTCGACGACTGCCTGTTCAAACCGTTTCGTGTCGATGCGCTCGCCAAGGTTCTCGGTGTCTCGCAGGATCACGTTTCCGATACAGTTCCATCACCCTCACAGTCAACCTCCATACCTCCTCGCTTTGCACCGCTCGTTGCCTTTGCAGACGATGACCCCGAGGCGGCCGAGGAGATTGTCCGAACGGTCCGTCAGGAGTTGGCGCAGTATCTCGTCTTGTTACAACAGATACAAAACCCATCCACAAGCTCTACCGAGACGCCCTCTTCCACCACCGATATCAGCAAGATCGCCCATAAGCTCCTACCCATTGCCACGATGATGCAAATGGGTTGTCTCGACGCCCTCACCTCCTTGTCGCCCGAGCATATCAACGATTTGGAGCAACCACAAATACAACAATGCCTGCAAACCGTCATCCACGACTTGCAGGACATTCTTGAGGAAAACTAACCCGCTTCCTTGGGAAGCGTTATACCTTATTATATATATGTGTTTATGCCGGCGAAGCACTCTGGCGATACTGCGTCGGAGAACAGGCGTAAGCCTTCTTGAAAGCGTGGGAGAAAGCACTGGCCTCGTCAAAACCACATTCGCGTGCCACTTCGCCCACGGGGCGCGAGCTATCCTGAAGCAACAGACGGGCGGCAAGGTCCATCTGGATGGCAGTGATGAACATCTTGGGCTGCTGTCCCGTTTCGCAGACAAAGCGGCGGCGGAAGGTCTGCTCGCCCATATTGAGTTTGGAAGCCACGGCGCTAACACTCACCTCGCCCTTGGCCATTCCCGATCGCACCACCTCGATGACCTGGCGACAGAGCGTATCGGCCATATCGGCGGGCGACGACTCCACAGAAGGTTGCACACTATCGGGCGATGGTGTCGTTTGGGAGGAAGGAATGGGCGTGGCAGCGCCTTCCTCTGTATCAGCAGCGGAAGAATGCGCTGTCAACTCAGGATTCACAACGGTCTCGGCTGCCGCAGGGACAGAAAGACTTTCGAGACGGTGCAACTCTTGGAAGAGTCGGCGCAACTGTGCCCGATGGGCCCGCGTGCGACGGCGCTGCAGCCAAAGGAAAAGGCCGATGAGCAGCAACAAGACGGCTGCAGAGATGAGCAGGTCACGTAAGTGGGCGTTCTTACCCGCCGAGACCTCCTCGCGCAGCTGATCGTTGCCAAACTCTGCCTCGTAGCGAGCCAACGCCTTGGCCGTCGATGTGGAGTAGAGCGAGTCACGGAGAGCGTTGAACCGCTCCAACTCATGGCGCGCACTATCGGGGTTGAGGTTCCAATAAGCCTCATAGAGGCCCTTGCGGGCGGTGCACCCATTATAGAGGTCACCCATCTTCGAGAAGATGCCGGATGCCTCGCGAAAAGCCTCCACGGCCGCCTGCTCCTGCTTTTGTCTCAAAAGGATAAAACCCATTTGGTTGAGAGCGATGCCGAGGGAGTGGATATTGCCCACGCTGCGGAGCGTGGGAATAGCTTTTTGATAGACGGCGACGGCCTCGTCGTCACGCTTCATTCCGCCCAGTGCCGCCCCCTGCATGGTGAGCCGGACGGCCATCTTTCCCTCATTACCAAGCAGGGAGTCGATTACGTATGCCTTTTGCGCATATTGAAGCGAACGCTGGTAATTGCCTAGCTTATAGTAGATTTCCGACGCCATGCCATTGATGACGGCCTGTCGCGGTCGGTTGTTTGCGCGGGAGGCATAGCGTAGCGCCTGCAGGATGTGCTTTTCAGCTTGTCTCGGGTGGTTGGCAGCCAGGTTGATGCCCGCCAAGGTATTGAGGGCGGAGGAAGTCTGGTCGGGATCGCGCAGCTTCTTGTAGATGCGGACGCAACGCGTGGCATACTGTGCGGCTGCAGGGAAGTCGGCCAGCCGCACACCGATAATGGCCAGCAGATTGAGGCAGTCGCCCTTGGCGGCATTGTCATGACGGTAGAGGGGCAGTGCGCGGAGCGCATATTGGCGGGCGAGACCATATTCCTGGGTATCGTTGAACCACTCTCCAGCCCAATACCACACCTCCTTGCGCAGAGAGTCTGTGGGTGTGTTGGTGGCAAACTGTATTCTTTCGTCGGTGAATTGCTCCTGATCAAGGTAGTCGAAGAAGCGGTTGGCGGCCTTCACGCTGCCCTTCTTATCGAAGTCGGCAACGAGTTTTCGCGCGTCCTGTGCCCATAGCGAAGAGCTAAGAAGCAGACACATAATCAGGGTCAATAGGTAGTTCTGTTTCATTGGTGGGGCAAAGTTAGCTATTAATTCCTTAAAAGTGTTCAAAAAGGGATGATTTTTTAAATAAAACTTTATATTCATCCTTAGTTTAATCTCTATCGGTTGTTTGGGGTTGCGCATACATGTATAAAGAGTGAACATTCTGCAGTATCTCATGACTGACAACGGGAGATTTCTGGTGAAAAAACAGAGCGTTCATGGGAATGTGCATCGATATTTGTCCCAAAAAGTGCGGAATGAGAAAAAAACAGGAGAAATCGTTGGTCATATCAAAATATTGTCTTAATTTTGCGGACAGACTATCGACGTGAGACGATTATCAAATGAAATCATACACTTAATGTTCTAATTATATTAAAGATGACGAAATTATCACTATTCAGACTGGCTTTCGTGCCGCTGTCGCTGGCCTCACTATCAGCGTTGGCGCAGACGGACGACGCACCAGCAATCCAGAAGACACCCACACCCGTGATCTTCCCTGATGCATCGCGCTTCACCCGAGTGGACGCGCCGGTGGTAAAACAGAAGCAAGTGCCCGCCAAGCAGGTGCAAGCCCCGCTTCGTGGTTCCGACCAGCCCATCGAGCCGGACTGGGAGACTTCGTTCGCCACGACCGATGATGCCGATGTCTTCACGGTCATCGACGCCAACAACGACGGACTGACATGGGGATGGAATGATTCCTACGATGGAAGTATGCGCAGCGAGTACAGCGCAAACAACGGCAACGACGACTGGCTCGTCACGCCCCCCATCCATTTCCTGCCCGGAAGACAGTATATCATCAAGTTTAATATCCGCAACGCAGCCACCAACTGGGTCAACTCCTTCGAGGTGAAATACGGCGAGGGCGACAACCCCGCCCAGTTTACGAAGACCCTCCAACCGACCTTTGAGCCGAAGGGAGACGACTTCGAGACCCGTACCTATTATCTGACGTTCGACGAAGAGGTGACCTACCGCTTCGGATTCCACGACAATACTGCCGAGGCCAACCGCTACTGGCTGTTCCTGGACGACCTCAGCATCGAGAAGGGTCCGCTCTCCACGTCGCCCGCAGCCGTGGAAGACCTGGAGGTGACTCCTGCCGAGCAGGGCAAGCTGAAGGCCACGGTGAGCTTCATGCTGCCGACGACGACCGTCGATGGCAAGCCGCTCTCCAAGGTGGACGGTGTCATCATCAAGCGCAATGGCGTGAAGGTGGCCACCCTCGGTGCAGGCAAGCCTGGCCAGACGATCACCTACGAAGACAACGACGTGCCCTCCAACGGCTACCATAGCTACCGTGTGACGGCATTGCTCGACGGCGAGGAAGGATCGAAGGCATCACGCTCCGCCTATATCGGACTCGACGTCCCCTTGAGCCCGGAAGGCGTGAAACTCCTCGACAACGGCAACAACGTGCTCGCACAGTGGCCCGAGGCACGCAACTACGGTGCCAACAAGGGCTATGTCGATCCCTCACAGGTCACGGTGTCGCTCTTCGAGATGATCAAGACGACCTACGGTATGAGCATCGGCGACCTCGTAGCCACGAGCGACCCGGGCGTGACCGAGATGACCCTGCCTATTGATCCCGACGAGTCGCAAGCTGGAGACGGTGTGACGCAGTCTATCTTCCAGCTCGGCGCACGTGCCGACAACCCCGCGGGCAACAGCGGCTACTACGGCACCCACCCGCTCATCGTTGGCCCGGCCATCACGCTCCCATTCAAGGAGAGCCTGAGCAACGGCCACCTGGAGAACGGTTTCGTATGGACCGAGGGCAATGACATCCACAACAGCCGCATGAATCCTGCCGGCTGGATGCTCGTCAACGACAATCCTTCCGACGGAGACGCTGGTTCCCTGCGCTGGAGACAGTATAGCGTAGATACCGGTTTCGGCGACAGAGTATATGACATCCAGGTCGGCGACGAGGTATCTATGAATATGCCGAAGATCGCACTCAACGGCGCGGAGAATCCGAAACTCTTCTTCAGCCTCTACGCCAAGAAGGGTGAGCGCGCCCGCCTGCGCATCCTCATCGAGACACCCGACGCCGAGGAGCACGAGCTCCACACCTATGACCTCTCGACGGTGACCGCCGATGGATGGGAGCGCAAGGAACTGAGCCTCGCCCCCTGGGCCGACGAGAAGTTCGTCCTCATCAAGTTCCGCGCCATCTGCGACGGTGATCCCGAGAAGACCTACGTCGGCATCGACGACATCAACGTCTTCGACCAGAAGCAGCACAACCTCGCCGCCATCAAGCTCGCTACTCCGAAGAGCGTGACGGGCGGAAAGACACTCGAGGCCAACGTGACCGTGAAGAACTACGGCGCGGAGAAGGCCAGCGGATACAGCGTCGTGCTCTACTGCAACAATATCCCCGTAGATACCGTTACGGCATCCCGCGCCCTCGGCGTGCTGGAGTCTGACACCCTGACGCTGAGTTTCCATGCTGGCGTCAACCTCGGCGAGAACGCCACCCTCAAGGCCCAAGTGGTCTTTGACGGCGACATGCTCGACACGGACAACACCACCGACGAGGCCACCGTACGCATCCGCCGCTCTTCCTACTCTGCCGTCAGCGACCTGAAGGCCACGGCTCCTGGCGACGACGGCACGGTGAAGCTCTCCTGGAGCAGACCGTCCATGCCGCAGCCCGAGGTTATCACCGAGGACTTCGAGGACTATGCAGCCTTCGACCCCGAACTGGGTGAGTGGACGCTCATCGACGGCGACAAGGGTCTGGCAGGCGGCTTCTTCCAAAACTACAGTTATCCCGGACAGAACCTGCCGCTCGCCTTCTTCGCCTTCAACCCCGACATGATCACCGACGCATTCCCCGTCGTGATAAGCAACCCGGGTCTTACGCCGAAGAGCGGAGCCCAGTTTGCTGGTGCTCCCTATGCCAACAGCGTGGCAGGCATGCCGATTGCTGCCGACAACTGGCTCATCACCCCCGAGCTCTCGGGCAAGGCACAGACCATCAAGTTCTATGCCTTCAACGTGACGGTAGTCGATGAGTGGGGCAACGTGCTGCCTTACAACGAGGCCTTCGACGTGCTCTCCTCCAAGACGGGCACGAAGACAAGCGACTTCAAATTCATCAACTCCTACAAGGCCGACGGCACCAACGCCATCTCTGAGGAGGCCAACTGGAAGGAGATCACCGTTGATGTGGAGGAGGGAACGAAATTCCTCGCTATCCACCACAAGAGCGACGCCAACAATAGCTTCCTCTTCGGTATCGACGACGTGACCTTCGAGAAGGGTGTCGTGGGCGCCAAGGACCAGATCACGAAGTACTACATCTACCGCGACGCCAAGCGCGTGGGAGAGGTCAGCGGAACGCAGACCACCTTCGACGACCATGGTGTGAACACGGGAGACCATGTCTATAACGTGACGGCCCTCTACAAGAGCGACACCAACGAGGAGAACGAGTCTTCCTTCTCCAACGACGCCACGCTCTACGTCAACGGCATCGCCGAGATCACAGCCAACGGACAGCAGGGTGATCAGCCTCGCTACAACCTCGCCGGACAGCGCGTCGGCAAGGACTACCGCGGCGTGGTCGTGGAGCAGGGTCGCAAGATCATCATCAAGTAAAACATCATCTTAATTTTCATTTGATAACAGCAGGGGCCGCCCAAAGCAAGCGTGCTGCAAGCGGCCCCACTTTTACCAAAAATCAAAACAATTATGAAGAAAATACTGACCTTATTTTTCGCCTGTGCACTCTCGATGGCTATGCAGGCACAGACAAAGCACAATGTGTATGTATGGGTGGACGGTGAGAAAACCCTCATCGAGAACGCCGACAGCATCACCTTCTCAGAGCCCACCACGCCGCCGGCAGGCGACGAGGAGGCCGTAGATCTCGGTCTGAGCGTGAAATGGGCGCAGCGCAACCTCGGCGCAGAGAACCCGTGGGACTTCGGCACCTACTTCGCATGGGGCGAAATAGAAGGCAAGGACAACTATGAATGGGCTACTTACAAGCACGGCACAAGCTACAACCAGCTCACTAAGTATGTCTCGTCGGTGGGCTACGGCCTCGACGGCTTCATCGACAATAAGGAAGTACTTGACGAGAGCGACGATGCTGCCGCACAGTTGCTCGGCAATGGATGGCGCATGCCGACCCCAGAGGAGATGCAGGAGCTCATCGAAGACTGCACCTGGGAGGAGGACTACGACATGGGCGTGGGCGGTCTGAGAGTGACCGGCCCCAATGGCAACAGCATCTTCATGCCGTTCGCTGGCCGTATGTATGGCAGCATCCTCTTCCAGAGCAACGCTTCCGGCTACTACTGGACTTCCTCCCTCAACGAGAAGGCCAATGTGCAGGCCAAGTATCTCTGCATAGCACCCAACGGACAGGAAGTGACCTGCTACAACCGCTACTTCGGCTTCTCTATCCGTCCGGTGAAGAAGTAAGCCCACACCTACAGTTTTACGATTCCTGTGCTATCGCCAATCGGTGATAGACTTCTAACAACGGGAGGGAGACAAGGTTGCTTGTCTCCCTCCCGTTGTTTCTTATGCTTTACAAAACAAGGATGCAGTGTCCTTGCGAAGCATGGTTCGTGTCGTGCGCTGTTTTCGTTGTCCTCCTACAGGGAAGCAGCCTCAAAAAAGGTCCTCGGGATGCGGTATTGTCACCACCTCGCCACGGCACAGCGAGGCGGGTACGTCGATGACACGCTGATTGGCGCTGCCTCTGAAGACCAGGTCTGGATCACGCTGTGCAAGGATGAAGGGTCCATCGACCAGCACATCGACCCTTTCGAGGAGGGCACGCTGGCTGGGATGGGTGAGGATCTGCTCAAAGGTGAGACCCGTATAGCACCAGATGGTCTTGCGGCTGCGCTCGCGCAAGCCATCGGCCAGGCGTGCGAAGGCTTCGGCCTGAAACATCGGATCACCGCCAGAGAAGGTGACGTCGGCGAATGGATCGGCCAGGAGCTCGTCAAGGAGCGTGGCGACAGAGACGGGAGTGCCATGCTGGATGTCCCACGACTCGGGGTTGTGACAACCCGGACAATGGTTGGGGCAACCAGCACAATAGACCGTGGTACGCATGCCAGGTCCATCGACCATCGTGTCGTGGACTACCTGAAGGACGGAGATGGTGTCCTGTAGCTTGGTGGAAGATTCGTTCATGGAATTATATGCTTAAGAAAGAGGGTGCGCCAAAAGCCGATTTTGACACACCCCCACCCTATATGTTTCTATCAATTAGTAGATCGCACGCTACTATAGCGTATGGGTGACACGATCCTTGAGCTCGGCGAGTTTGGCAGAGTTCCAGCGCTCCGTGGTACCGACGAGGTAGCCGGTGATGCGCTGGAGGCGGTCGATATCCGTACTGCCACACTTCGGACAAACTTCCATGTTAGGATCCGCATTCTCATAGCCACACTTCATGCAGCGGTTGCGATTGTGGTTCACCGAACCGTAGCCCATATTGAAGCGGTCCATCATATCGACCACGCGCATGATGGCAGAAGGATTGTGGGTGGCATCGCCATCGACCTCGACGTAGAAGATATGACCACCACGCGTGAGGTCGTGGTACGGAGCCTCCACCTCGGCCTTGTGAAGCGCTGAGCACTTGTAATAGACGGGGACATGGTTGGAGTTGGTGTAATACTCGCGGTCGGTGATACCGGGCAGGATGCCAAACTCCTTGCGGTCGCGCTTGGTGAACTTGCCACTCAGACCCTCGGCAGGCGTAGCAAGGATGGAGTAGTTGTGGTGATACTTCTCAGAGAACTCGTTGGCACGGTCGCGCATGTGGGTCACGATCCGCAGTCCCAACTTCTGTGCCTCCTCGCTCTCGCCATGATGATGACCGGTGAGGGCCACAAGACATTCGGCCAGTCCGATGAAGCCGATACCAAGCGTGCCCTGGTTGATAACCCGCTCAATGGTGTCCTCCGGCTTGAGCTGCTCTGCTCCGATCCAGAGATACTTCATGAGCATGGGGAACTGCTTGGCCAAGGCAGTGGCCTGGAACTGGAGGCGATCGTCGAGCTGATGGGCCGCCACATCGAGCATTTCGTCGAGCTTCTCAAAGAACTTGTCCACGCGCTCCTGCTGGTCCTCAATACCCATACACTCGATGGCGAGCTTCACGATATTGATAGTGGAGAAACTGAGGTTGCCACGGCCTACGCTCGTCTTCGGTCCGAATCGGTTCTCGAAGACACGGGTGCGGCATCCCATCGTGGCGATCTCCCAACGCGCACGGTCGGGATCGTCAGCACGCCAGTTCTCATTCTGGTTGAAGGTGGCATCGAGGTTGAGGAAATTGGGGAAGAAGCGGCGCGCCGTCACCTTGCAAGCGAGCTTGTAGAGGTCATAATTAGGATCCTCCGGCAGATAGTTGACGCCTCTCTTCTTCTTCCAGATCTGAATGGGGAAGATGGCCGTCTCGCCATCGCCCACACCCTGATAGGTCGATTTGAGTATCTCGCGCATCACACAACGGCCTTCGGCAGAAGTGTCGGTGCCATAATTGATGGAGGAGAAGACGACCTGATTGCCACCACGGGAGTGGATCGTATTCATATTGTGGATGAACGCCTCCATGGCCTGGTGGACGCGGCCCACAGTCTTGTTGATGGCAAACTGGAGCAAGCGCTCGTCGCCATCGAGACCGTCAAGCGGAGCCTCCAGATAGTCCTTGATCTCTGCCGTGCGGAGATCATCGAGACTGCGACCCTCAAACTGCTCCAGCGACCTCACTTCCTCCTCGTAGGTATAGCGCACATAGGGAGCGAGATAGAAGTCGAAAGCCGGAATGGCCTGACCTCCGTGCATCTCGTTCTGACAAGTCTCCAGGGAGATGCAAGCCAGTACGGCTGCCGTCTCGATGCGCTTGGCCGGACGGGAAGATCCGTGACCTGCCGTGAATCCGTTGCGCAGGATGACGTCGAGCGGATGCTGCACACAGGTGAGCGACTTGGTGGGATAATAGTCCTTGTCGTGGATGTGGAGATAGTTGTGCTCCACAGCCAGACGCGCATCCTCAGAGAGCAGGTAGTCGTCCACGAACGGCTTGGTGGTCTCGGAGGCAAACTTCATCATCATGCCAGCCGGCGTGTCGGCATTCATGTTGGCATTCTCGCGGGTGATGTCGTTCTTCTTTGCATTGACAATGCTCATGAAAATATCGCGGGTCTTGGCCTTACGGGCTACCGAGCGCTTGTTGCGATAGGAGATATACTCACGGGCTACGTCCTTGCGCGAACTCTTCATCAGCTCACGCTCTACCTGGTCCTGGATCTCTTCCACGCCCATCTGCTCCTTGCCGCGTGCAGCGACACGGTGCTGATACGTGCTACCAACTGCTCGTCCTCACCCTTTTCGGTATGGATCATCGCTTTGCGGATAGCGGCCTGTATCTTTTCCTCGTTGAATCCCACGACACGACCGTCGCGTTTCACCACTGTTAGTATCATTCTTTTAAAGTCATTTATAAACGGCAATGCGTAAAACGCTATGCCTTAGTGGGTTGTTATTATAGGGGGTATTTGCCCCTCACTTCTTGCTCGACAAAGGTATAAAAATATATTGGAGAGTTAACCATTTCGGACAACTTTTTGACTGTTAAAGTATGTTTCATCGCTGATTAGCAGGTGGTTATCAAAGACAAACGGAAAACTTTACACTTTAATGAAGAATAGCGGTTATCTGTTTATAATTTTTACAACCGCATCTATGCGGCATCATTACTTACTTTCGACTATGAAACCAGACTGTCTTCTCTCATCAAAATTCACCATAGGACAGGACAAAGGAGAGTTAAGGAGAAAGCGTTTGATTTCATTGTGTGCGGACACATGTTTTTGACTTAAGTCAAAAATACGAGAAAAAAATCAATTTTCACCATCATATATTTCTCTTGTTTCAAGAAACTGCGTACCTTTGCAACTGTAAAAACAAGAGCATTAGTTTAGGTTAGTCATTATATTTCGGTTTTAGTTATTTTGGTAGATTGATTGTTTCAGTTTTATAGGTTAGTTATTTGGTAGATTGATTGTATTCTAAGAAAGGAGGACATGGGCTTGCGAAAGTCCATTCATTCGACAAAAGGTAACAAAGCACGATAGCGCGCCATTCCAGTTTTGGGGTGGCGCGTTTTCTATGTTGTATCATACGTTGATCATAAATACAGATCTGGCCACCACCTTATATACTTGAGTATATACCTAAATATAGAGAGCGACTCCTGGTAAGTACTAAAGGAGGAAGAGATTCCGCAAGCATGTAGAAAAGCGCATGCCTTCATGCCCATCAGGGATGGCGTGTATATATATAATGAGAAGAGCCTCCAAGCATAATGCTCGAAGGCTCTCCTGTTGAAAGGGGGCGGCCACCTACTCTCCCGCATTGCATTGCAGTACCATCGGCGCAAGCGGGCTTA
>OHWB01000467.1_pt1 | contig 11631 bp, 4 predicted proteins | sample 1579591 | NCBI WGS metagenome assembly OHWB01 (sample SAMEA3882503, study PRJEB24775) | human gut metagenome | biome: human-associated habitat; feature: intestine environment; material: feces | place: Netherlands | collected 2009/2010 | reverse complement strand
GATACCGGATTACACTCATACTTTGGATTTAGTGGTGGCACTCGGAGGGATACCGAGTGCCTTTTTCTTCCTTTTTCCAACCGATTATCCCGTTAATTATCAATCCGCTAAATCCAAAGTAATGAACAACAAGAAGAAAAACGAGGGTCAGACCGACTTTTCCTATTACGGTCTGTACCTGCTGGACTATCTCCGCACGAACAAGTTTGAACAGGCTGATGACACTGCTTTCATACGGGAACGCGCCGACCGTGCCGCCGAAACGTATGAAAAGGCTCGGCTCGAAGGCTATCCCGCCGACGGTGCGCAGGAACTGGCTATGGACACGCTGCTGCGCGGGCTGCATTATTCCCGTTACGCCATCCTCCGCGAAGTCGTGGAAAACGAGTTTGCCGATGAAGTGCCGGAAGAGAAGCGTGAAGCCTTTGTCCTGAAACTGCTGCCGCTTGTCGGCAACGTGTTCTCCGTCTATGACCTCTCGGATGACAATTTCGCCCTGTCTTCCGATTACGACCTGCTCTACACGGAGCTGACGGGAGCAACCGTCCTTTACTTAGACGAATATGGCGTTTAACCGCAAACAGAAACTGCGGGACAACATCGAGGCGATACGGACGGCATTCATCCTTGACAGGGAAAATAGGACAGCGACAACCGAAGAGCGTGCCATACTTCAAAGGTACTGCGGTTTCGGCGGTCTGAAATGTATCCTCAACCCTGCAAAGGAACTGACGGATGCCGTCCGGTGGGCGAAATCCGACCTCGAACTGTTCGCCCCGACGGTGGAGCTGCACAGGCTTATCCGTGAGAACAGCAAGGACGAAACAGAGTACAAGCGGTTTGTGGATTCGCTGAAAGCGTCCGTGCTGACCGCTTTCTACACCCCCAAAGAGATAACCGACACCCTTGCGGACGTGCTGGCGGATTACAGCGTCCGTCCCACCCGTATGCTCGAACCGTCGGCAGGTGTCGGCGTGTTCGTGGATTCCATGCTGCGGCACAGCCCCAATGCGGATGTGATGGCTTTCGAGAAGGATCTGCTCACGGGTACAATCTTGAGGCATCTCTATCCCGACCAGAAAATGCGCACCTGCGGTTTTGAGAAAATCGAAAGACCGTTCAACAATTATTTCGACTTGGCGGTGTCCAACATTCCGTTCGGTGACATTGCCGTGTTCGACGCGGAGTTTCAGCGGAGCGACTCTTTCGGCAGACGCTCCGCCCAGAAAACCATCCACAACTATTTCTTTCTCAAAGGACTGGATGCCGTGCGTGACGGCGGTATCGTGGCGTTCATCACCTCGCAAGGGGTATTGAACAGCAGCAAGACCTCCGTGCGTAACGAGCTGTTCAGTCAGGCCAATCTGGTATCCGCGATACGCCTGCCCAACAACCTGTTCACGGACAACGCGGGCACGGAGGTGGGCAGTGACCTGATTGTCCTGCAAAAGAACCTCAGCAAGAAGGAAATGTCGCAGGACGAGCGGCTGATGACCGTGATACAGACGGACACGAAAACCGCCCTGACCGACAACGCCTATTTCATCCACCACCCGGAACGCATCGTGCATACGATGGCGAAACTTGACACAGACCCCTACGGGAAGCCCGCTATGGTTTATCTGCACGAGGGCAAGGCAGCAGGCATCGCCGGGGATTTGCGCCGTATGCTCGACGAGGATTTCCATTACAGGCTTGCCATGCGCTTGTATTCGGGTTCAATCCGGCAGGCAGGAACGGAAGAAAAAGTTGCCGTTCAAAATAAAGTAGAGCGTCCTGCCATAAAATTGGAAACAGTATCCTCGGCGCAGACGGTGGAAACTCCGACAGAAAAGCCGCAACCCGCAGATGAAAAGCCGGAGATAGAACCGCGCCCGCAATATTCCGCAGGCGTGCAGCTCACCCTGCTTGACCTCTGGGGGATGACGGAAGAGGTCAGCCAACCGAAAACCTCCAAAAAGAAAAAGACGGTGAAAAAGGCAGTTACGGCAAAGTCCACTCCGCCCAAACCGAAAGTCACGGTTACACCGACAGCTCCAACTGCAAAACCCGCAATGGAGAATAAGGAGGTGAAAGCGGAGAACACCGCCAAGCCTGCCGACCCGGACGACATCTATGCCACACTGGACTGGGATACCAATCCTCCCATCAACGGTTTCTATGAAATGATGATGGGTTTGACGCCGGAGCGTAGGAAAGAACTTCGGGAACTGGCAAGGCAGCATAACGAGAAACAAGTGGCGGAAAAGACGGAAGTGAAAGCCGTGCCGGAAACTTCCCGTGAGCAGCCACGACAGGAGGAAACACAGCCGGAGGCAGTCGCCGCACCTGCCGTTACAGATACCCCATCGGAAGCGGTGGGGACTTTCCTTTTCCCCGACATCGAAGCGGAAAAGCCGAAGGAGGAAGTCGTGGACCTTTCTCCGCGTGCCTACCACCGCACGCCGGAGATGCACCTGCGCGAAGGGTCGCTGGTGGCTGACCGGGGGCGTCATAACATCGGCTACCTGAAAGACATCACGCCATACGGGGCGACATTCCAGCCGCTCGACCTGAAAGGATACCAGAAGGAAAAGGCGTTGTTGTATGTGTCGCTGCGTGACGCCTACGAGCGTCTGTACCGTTATGAATCGCTCCGGCGCGAGGCAAATGTTCCGTGGCGAGAGCATCTGAATACCTGTTACGATGAGTTTGTCATGCGCTACGGCAACCTCAACGCCAAGCAGAACGTGAAGTTAGTGATGATGGATGCGGGCGGGCGCGACATCCTTTCGCTGGAACGGATGGAAAACGGAAAGTTCGTCAAGGCGGACATCTTCGAGCATCCTGTTTCCTTCGCGGTGGAGAGCCATGCCAACGTAGGCTCTCCCGAAGAAGCCCTGTCTGCGTCGCTCAACAAATATGGTACGGTCAATCTCGACTATATGCGGGAGATAACCGACAGCACGGCGGAGGATTTGCTCACTGCCCTGCAAGGGCGCATCTACTACAATCCGCTCGTGACCGGTTACGAAATCAAAGACCGTTTCATCGCCGGAAATGTCATAGAGAAAGCGGAACGCATAGAGGCATGGATGGGTGACAATCCCGAAAATGAGCGTATGCCGGAGGTGAAGCAGGCGTTGGAGGCTCTGAAAGATGCCGAGCCGCAGCGCATCGCCTTCGAGGATCTGGACTTCAATTTCGGGGAACGCTGGATTCCGACGGGTGTCTATGCCGCCTACATGAGCCGGCTGTTCGACACGGAGGTGAAAATCGCCTATTCCGCAAGCATGGACGAGTTTTCGGTGGTGTGCGGCTACCGCACCATGAAAATCACGGACGAGTTTCTGGTGAAGGGGTATTACCGGAACTATGACGGTATGCACCTCCTAAAACACGCCCTGCACAACACCTGCCCTGACATGATGAAGTCCATCGGCAAGGACGAGCATGGCAACGACATCAAGATGCGCGACAGCGAGGGAATACAACTCGCCAACGCCAAGATTGACGAGATACGAAACGGCTTCTCCGAATGGCTCGAAGAGCAGTCGCCGCAGTTCAAGGAGCGGCTTGTGACGATGTATAACCGCAAGTTCAACTGTTTCGTGCGCCCGCGCTACGACGGCTCCCATCAGACCTTTCCCGACCTCAACCTGAAAGGGCTGGCAAGCCGGGGTATCAAGAGCGTCTATCCCTCACAGATGGATTGCGTCTGGATGTTGAAACAGAACGGCGGCGGAATTTGCGACCACGAGGTGGGAACCGGTAAGACGCTGATAATGTGCATCGCCGCGCATGAGATGAAGCGTCTGAATTTGGCACACAAGCCGATGATTATCGGGCTGAAAGCCAACGTTGCGGAGATTGCAGCCACCTATCAGGCGGCATATCCCAACGCACGTATTCTGTACGCTTCGGAGAAGGACTTTTCGACCGCCAACCGTGTGCGCTTCTTCAATAATATAAAGAACAACGACTACGATTGCGTCATCATGTCGCACGACCAGTTCGGCAAGATACCGCAGTCGCCGGAATTGCAGCAGCGCATCCTGCAAGCAGAGCTTGACACGGTGGAGGAAAACCTCGAAGTGCTACGGCAGCAGGGAAAGAACGTGTCGCGGGCGATGCTGAAAGGATTGGAGAAGCGCAAGCACAACCTTGAAGCGAAGCTGGAGAAGGTGGAACACGCCATAAAGTCACGCACGGACGACGTGGTGGATTTCAAGCAGATGGGCATCGACCACATCTTCATAGATGAGAGCCACCAGTTCAAGAATCTGACTTTCAACACGCGCCACGACCGTGTGGCGGGATTGGGAAACAGCGAGGGAAGCCAGAAGGCACTTAACATGCTCTTTGCCATACGCACCATACAGGAGCGCACAGGAAAAGACTTGGGTGCGACCTTCCTCTCCGGCACGACTATCAGCAACTCACTGACTGAATTGTACCTGCTGTTCAAGTACCTGCGCCCGAAGGAGCTGGAACGGCAGGACATAAGGTGTTTCGACGCTTGGGCGGCGATATTTGCCAAGAAGACGACGGATTTTGAATTTAACGTGACGAACAATGTGGTCCAGAAGGAGCGTTTCCGCTACTTCATCAAAGTGCCGGAGCTTGCCGCCTTCTATAATGAAATCACGGACTACCGCACGGCGGAGGATGTGGGCGTTGACCGTCCTGCCAAGAACGAGATACTGCACCATATACCGCCCACGCCGGAACAGGAGGACTTCATACAGAAACTGATGCAGTTCGCCAAGACGGGCGATGCCACCTTGTTGGGCAGGCTGCCGCTTTCGGAAACGGAAGAAAAGGCGAAGATGCTCATCGCCACGGACTATGCCCGGAAAATGGCACTCGACATGCGCATGATAGACCCGAATTACGAAGATCATCCCGACAACAAAGCGAGTCACTGTGCCAAGATGATCGCGGAGTATTATCAAAAATACGACGCCCAGAAAGGCACGCAGTTCGTTTTCTCTGATTTGGGGACATACCAGCCGGGCGACGGGTGGAACGTCTATTCGGAAATCAAGCGCAAACTGACGGAGGACTACGGTATACCGCCAAGCGAGGTGCGCTTCATTCAGGAGTGCAAGACCGACAAGGCGCGGAAGGCGGTGATAGACGCCATGAACGCCGGGACGGTGCGTGTGCTGTTCGGCTCTACCTCTATGCTCGGAACGGGTGTGAACGCCCAGAAACGGTGTGTGGCTATCCATCATCTCGATACGCCGTGGCGACCGTCCGACTTGCAACAGCGTGACGGACGCGGAGTTAGGGCAGGTAATGAGATTGCCAAACATTTCGCCGGGAACAACGTGGATGTAATCATCTACGCGGTGGAGAAGTCACTGGACAGCTACAAGTTCAACCTCCTGCACTGCAAGCAGACTTTCATAAGCCAGCTCAAAAGCGGTGCGATGGGTGCGCGTACCATCGACGAGGGGGCAATGGACGAAAAATCGGGCATGAATTTCTCGGAATACATGGCGTTGCTCTCCGGCAATACCGACCTGTTGGACAAGGCGAAACTGGAAAAGCGGATCGCATCGCTCGAAGGGGAACGCAAGTCGTTCAACAAGGGCAAGCGTGATTCGGAGTTCAAGCTGGAGTCAAAGACCGGCGAGTTGCGCAACAACACGGCTTTCATAGATGCCATGACGGAGGACTGGAACCGCTTCCTGTCGGTGGTGCAGACCGACAAGGAGGGCAACCGCCTTAATATAATAAAGGTGGACGGAGTGGATTCCGCCGATGAGAAGGTCATCGGAAAGCGTTTGCAGGAGATAGCCAAGAATGCCACGACCGGAGGGTTGTACACGCAGGTCGGTGAACTTTACGGTTTTCCGATAAAGGTGGTGAGCGAAAGGATACTCAAAGAGGGATTGGAGTTCACCGACAACCGCTTCGTGGTCGAGGGGAACTACAAGTACACCTACAACAACGGGCATCTGGCGATGGCTGACCCGTTGGCCGCCGCCCGCAACTTCCTCAACGCGATGGAGAGGATACCCTCCATCATCGACCAGTACAAGGCGAAGAACGAGGTGCTGGAGATGGAGATACCGCAGTTACAGGAGATAGCGGGTAAGGTGTGGAAGAAGGAGGACGAGCTGAAGCAGTTGAAGTCCGAACTTGCCGCCCTTGACCGAAAAATTCAGCTGGAGCTTGCGCCACCCACGCCCGAAGTCGCAGAAAAGGAGAATGAAGGGCAACAGCTCAAGCCGGAAGCGGAAGATGTGAGGAACAGGCAGGCGCAATATCCCGAAAATGCACCGCCGCAGATACGCAGTCCGGCGGATAGTATCGTTGCCAACCATGTCATAATCGGGCGTCCGGGACTGTATGCCAAGGAGGAAACCCGGTCCAAAGGATTGAAAATATAACCTAAGGAATTTTATCTGAAGTATTAATAAGGGCTATCCCAAAAGGTCTAAAAGTAAATTTTATCCTTTCTGCAAGTATCTATAGGATGGCAACTGCATTTTTTTCTTTTTGGGCAGCCCTTATTAAAATTTATTCTTATTTTAGGTTATATACATTCATGTCCATTTATGTAAAAAATTCCTGCTGACCTTGTTTATGTCTTGTCAGTCACCATTTGCAAAACCATATTTGACCCTCAAAGAGGCTGAATTTGATAAGTAACTTGCTACATACTCATAATAAGGAGCTAAATAGAACACGAATGGGAAATACACAAATGCTAAACTAAAGAAGATATTGGCCAAAATAAACGCTATACCGAGAGAGAAACTTGATTTTTCAACTTCCTAAAACGGTGTTGTTCAAACATTTCTACTTATTTGTACTTACCAGTTGAACCTACGCTTCCCTAATAAAATGTCTATGGTAAAAAGTTAAAAAATCCTCCCACTTTTGTTAGATATATTTTTTTGTGTAATTTTGTAATCGTTATGCGGCAGTAATAATATACATATTAATACGAGTTAGTAATCCTGTAGTTCTCATATGCTACGAGGAGGTATTAAAAGGTGCGTTTCGACAATGCATCTACTGTAGTATATTATTGCTTAATCCAAATGAATATTATAAATTTAGGAATTCTTGCTCACATTGATGCAGGAAAAACTTCCGTAACCGAGAATCTGCTGTTTGCCAGTGGAGCAACGGAAAAGTGCGGCCGTGTGGATAATGGTGACACCATAACGGACTCTATGGATATAGAGAAACGTAGAGGAATTACTGTCCGGGCTTCTACGACATCTATTATCTGGAATGGAGTGAAATGCAATATCATTGACACTCCGGGACACATGGATTTTATTGCGGAAGTGGAGCGGACATTCAAAATGCTTGATGGAGCAGTCCTCATCTTATCCGCAAAGGAAGGCATACAAGCGCAGACAAAGTTGCTGTTCAGTACTTTACAAAAGCTGCAAATCCCGACAATTATATTTATCAATAAGATTGACCGTGCCGGTGTGAATTTGGAGCGTTTGTATATGGATATAAAAACAAATCTGTCGCAAGATGTCCTGTTTATGCAAACTGTTGTCGATGGATCGGTTTATCCGGTTTGCTCCCAAACATATATAAAGGAAGAATACAAAGAATTTGTATGCAACCATGACGACGATATATTAGAACGATATTTGGCGGATAGCGAAATTTCACCGGCTGATTATTGGAATACGATAATCGCTCTTGTGGCAAAAGCCAAAGTCTATCCGGTGCTACATGGATCAGCAATGTTCAATATCGGTATCAATGAGTTGTTGGACGCCATTTCTTCTTTTATACTTCCTCCGGCATCAGTCTCAAACAGACTTTCAGCTTATCTCTATAAGATAGAGCATGACCCCAAAGGGCATAAAAGAAGTTTTCTTAAAATAATTGACGGAAGTCTGAGACTTCGAGACGTTGTAAGAATCAACGATTCGGAAAAATTCATCAAGATTAAAAATCTAAAGACTATTTATCAGGGCAGAGAGATAAATGTTGATGAAGTGGGTGCCAATGATATCGCGATTGTAGAAGATATAGAAGATTTTCGAATCGGAGATTATTTAGGTGCTAAACCTTGTTTGATTCAAGGATTATCTCATCAGCATCCCGCTCTCAAATCCTCCGTCCGGCCAAATAAGCCCGAAGAGAGAAGCAAGGTGATATCCGCTCTGAATACATTGTGGATTGAAGACCCGTCTTTGTCCTTTTCCATAAACTCATATAGTGATGAATTGGAAATCTCGTTATATGGTTTGACCCAAAAGGAAATCATACAGACATTGCTGGAAGAACGATTTTCCGTAAAGGTCCATTTTGATGAGATCAAGACTATCTACAAAGAACGACCTATAAAAAAGGTCAATAAGATTATTCAGATCGAAGTACCACCCAACCCTTACTGGGCCACAATAGGGCTGACTCTTGAACCCTTACCGTTAGGGGCAGGGTTGCAAATCGAAAGTGACATCTCCTATGGTTATCTGAACCATTCTTTTCAAAATGCCGTTTTTGAAGGGATTCGTATGTCTTGCCAATCTGGTTTACATGGATGGGAAGTGACAGATCTGAAAGTAACTTTTACTCAAGCCGAGTATTATAGCCCGGTAAGTACACCTGCTGATTTCAGACAGCTGACCCCTTATGTCTTCAGGCTGGCTTTGCAACAGTCAGGTGTGGACATTCTCGAACCGATGCTCTATTTTGAGTTGCAGATACCCCAAGCGGCAAGTTCCAAAGCTATTACAGATTTGCAAAAAATGATGTCTGAGATTGAAGACATCAGTTGCAATAATGAGTGGTGTCATATTAAAGGGAAAGTTCCATTAAATACAAGTAAAGACTACGCCTCAGAAGTAAGTTCATACACTAAGGGCTTAGGCGTTTTTATGGTCAAGCCATGCGGGTATCAAATAACAAAAGGCGATTATTCTGATAATATCCGCATGAACGAAAAAGATAAACTTTTATTCATGTTCCAAAAATCAATGTCATCAAAATAATGGAGCGGTCAGGAAATTTCTATAAGGCAATACAGTTGGGATATATACTTATCTCCATTCTTATCGGATGTATGGCATATAATAGCCTCTATGAATGGCAGGAGATAGAAGCATTAGAACTTGGCAATAAAAAAATAGACGAGCTCCGAAAAGAAATAAACAATATCAATATTCAAATGATAAAATTTTCTCTATTGGGTGAAACAATACTGGAATGGAACGATAAAGATATCGAGCATTACCATGCACGGCGTATGGCAATGGACAGTATGCTCTGCCGTTTCAAGGCCACCTATCCAGCAGAGCGCATCGATAGTGTGCGCAGTCTTTTAGAGGATAAGGAACGACAGATGTTCCAGATAGTCCGGTTAATGGATGAACAACAATCTATTAACAAGAAGATAGCCAATCAAATTCCGGTTATTGTACAGAAAAGTGTGCAGGAACAGTCCAAAAAGCCAAAACGAAAAGGTTTCTTAGGCATATTCGGCAAAAAAAAGGAAGTAACTCCAGCAGTATCAACCACTATCCTCCTGACTTCGTCACTCACAAAATACGTATTTTATAACTGGTTGATAAACAATATTTTGTATCTTTGTGTCACCTAATATTGGGTGACACGAAAGATATTTTAACTATGTTTGTCCGCAAAAAGAAATATCCATCTGGCAATATCGGAGTTATTGTTGTTGAGAAAATCGGTGGCAAGATGAAGGAACTTGCAACGATTGGTGTTGCATATAGTGAAGATGAGGTCGAAAATCTTGTCAATGAAGCAAAAGAATGGATTTCCAAGGAAAAATCCCGGCGGCATCCACAACTCGATTTGTATGGTGAGGAGCGTGAAGCGTGTGACCGTGAGCGAGAAGAAGTCCGCCGTGTTCTGTCCAACGTCAGCAACATCCTTCTCAACGGATGCGACTTGATATTGGACCGCACGTTTGACAGGATTGGTTTCAACCGTATTGACGATGATGTATTCCGCAAGCTTGTAAAGGCCCGTTTGGCATATCCAACGAGCAAGGCTGCTACGGTGGAATATCTGAAAAACCACTTTGACGAGGATGTGGATCTCTCAAAGATCTATCGCTATCTTGACAAGCTTAGCGACCATCAGCACGAAATCGTACAGGACATAAGCGTGCGCCATACTGCGAAACTGTTCGGTGGAAATATCGGTGTGTTATTCTATGATGTCACCACACTTTACTTTGAAGCGGATTATGAGGACGAATTACGCAAGACTGGCTTTTCGAAAGAGGGACGACACAGTAATCCTCAAATCATACTCGGCTTGCTTGTAAGCTTGGGCGGCTATCCGCTTGCCTATTGCATTCATGAGGGCAACAAATATGAAGGTCACACGATGCTGCCGACGATAAACGAGTTTGTAAGCAAATACGGTTTGGAAAATTTCGTTGTGGTGGCTGACTCCGGTCTGATGAACAATGCAAATATAGCGGAACTTGAGGCGCACGGCTACAAGTATATAATAGGTGCGAAGATAAAGAATGAAAGTCAGGAAGTCAAGAACTGGATACTGGAACAGCCCAAGCGCGACTGCCAGATGGTAGAATATGACAAAGGAGGCGGACGCCGTCTCCTGGTCGGCTATACAGATGACCGCGCAAAGAAAGATGCCTATAACCGGGAGAAGGGAATACGCAGGTTGGAAAAGGCTTACAAGCATGGCGCGCTTACGAAAGGCAACATCAACAAGAGAGGTTACAATAAGTTCTTATCCATGGATGGTGAGGTGAAAGTCGCCATCAATTATGACCGTATTGCCGACGACTCCAAATGGGACGGCCTAAAAGGATATCTCACCAATACGGATATACCAATACAGGATGTATATACAGCATATCACAATCTTTGGCATGTAGAACGGGCCTTCCGTATAGCCAAATCAAAGATAGAGATACGCCCCATGTTTCACTTTACACGCAAACGCATCGAAGCCCATATATGCATCTGCTTTGTGGCTTTGAAAGTATACAAGGAACTGGAGCGCATGCTGAAAGTCTCAGAGATTAAAATGAGCGTAGACAAGGTGCTAGCATTGGCTAAGACCATCACAACCATACAAATTAAGCTACCTCTGAACAAGGAGGTATACACTCAGACAATGTTGATGGCAAGGCATCACAAAATCGCCAAACTCTTTGATGAAGATTTTTGGGTGACGCAATGACGAAGTCAGGAAAAAGCAATATATATCCTGCTGTTGCTGGTAGCCATGACCTTAGGCGCCAAGGCACAGAACACCATCTCTGTGGCCCACCTCATGGGCGGACAGGGCAAGGATGTGATGATACCCACCTGACTTCGTCACTCAAAAAACACTTATTTTATAACTGATTGATAAACAATATTTTGTATCTTTGCGTCACCTAATTTTGGGTGACGCAAAAGGTTTTTTTAACTATGTTCATCAGAAAGAAAAGACATCGTTCCGGCAATATCGGAATTATTGTTGTTGAGAAAATCGGTGGCAAGATGAAAGAACTTGCCACAATTGGTGTTGCATATAATGAAGATGAGGTCGAAAATCTTGTCAATGAAGCGAAAGAATGGATTTCCAAGGAAGAATCCCGACGCCATCCACAACTCGATTTGTATGGTGAGGAGCGTGAGGCGTGTGACCGTGAGCGAGAAGAAGTCCGCC
>OHWB01000459.1_pt1 | contig 11795 bp, 8 predicted proteins | sample 1579591 | NCBI WGS metagenome assembly OHWB01 (sample SAMEA3882503, study PRJEB24775) | human gut metagenome | biome: human-associated habitat; feature: intestine environment; material: feces | place: Netherlands | collected 2009/2010 | reverse complement strand
GGGCGAACCCATGGCCGGCCTGTCGCGCATGGCTTCCAACAACCATCGCAGTGTCAGCATCATGCCTGGCGATACGGTCATCATTTCGGCTACGCCTATCCCGGGCAATGAAACCGGTGTCGGCCGCACCATTGATAACCTCATGCGCCTCGGTGCCAATGTCATCGCCGGCCGGGATAAGAAAATCCACGTATCCGGCCATGCCAGCCAGGAAGAACTGAAGCTCATGCTGGAACTGATCAAACCGAAGTATTTCATCCCTGTCCACGGCGAATACCGCATGCTCAAGACGCACGGCGACCTGGCCGTCATGATGGGCGTTGCCAAGGACCACGTCCTCATCGGCGACAACGGCCAGATCTTTGAATTCTCGAACCGTTCCGGCCATAAGACAGGCCATGTCAATGCAGGCCGCGTCTTCGTCGACGGTCTCGGCGTCGGCGATGTCGGCAACATCGTCATCCGCGACCGCCAGCAGCTGGCTATGGAAGGTGTCGTCATCGTCGTCATGACCCTTGCCAAAGGGACGAGCCATCCCCTGGCCGGCCCGGATATCGTTTCCCGCGGCTTTGTCTATGTCCGCGATTCGGAAGAATTGATCCGCGAAGCTCATGACCGCGTCGCCGCCGTCCTCGAACGCTGCGAAGCCGGTAATATCCGCGAATGGGCTGTCATCAAGTCCCAGGTCCGCGATACGCTGAGCCGTTATCTCTATGAAAAGACACGGCGTCGTCCGATGATCCTGCCGATCATCATGGAAGTATAATTTGATATTTGTTACTGTGACAGCGGAGGCATCTCGTGCCTCCGCTGTTTCTCAGTCCCGACGAAAGGGGGAACTGTTATGGAGCAGAGGCGTGTCACACCGCTGACGACGGCCGGCTGTTTTGCCGCCATTATGCTGGTCTTTGCGCTTCTCAGTACATACGTGCCGATTTTTTCTTTTATTGGTTATTTCATCATGCCCATTCCCATGGTCATCATTTTCATGAAATACGGCCTGCGCCAGACCTTGCTGCTGGGCGTGACCGTAGGCTTCCTCATGGGGTTGTTCATCGACCCGGTGACGGCATTGGTCCAATTCCTGAGCTTCGGTGCCGTCGGCCTGGCCCTGGGAGCTGGCTTTCGCTATGAATGGTCGGCTGTACGCCTCTTGGGGACGGTTACAGCGGCCCTGGTCGCCGTCTTCGTCGTCATCGCCCTATTGTCCTATGTTGTCCTCGACGTCAACGTCTTTACCCAGATGAACGATTTCTTCACGCAGTTCATGGACAGCATGATGGCCCAGTACCAGCAGCAGGGCATGTCTGACGTCAAATTGGCAGAAACGCGGGCCCAGCTCAACCAGGTCCGGGAGATGCTGCCGTCGCTGCTGCCCATGTTCCTCTGTCTGGGGACGGCCATCATCGCCTATGCGAACATCAAGATTTCCCAGGTCATCCTGCGCCGTCTCGGCTTTTCGCTCAAGGCGTTTTTGCCTATTCGTTATTGGGAAATACCCCGTAGTATGATATACTTATATATATTGGCATTGGTCATGAAATACTGGGGAGTGACACGGGATATTACCTGGCTCAATATCATCGGCATGAATCTCAATCAGATTGCCTTCTTCTTCATCTGTATCCAGGGAATTGCCTTCGTCTTTTATCTCCTCAGCAGCCGTTTCCGTTTAGGGAATGGCCTTCAGGCCCTGATCCTCATCTCATTTTTTGTCATGCCTGTTTTTTCGTATGCTGCCTTTTTAGCCGGCATCTTCGACATGCTCACGAATTATAGAAAAAAAGGTCGTACGCTTTAGTACGCAGGGGGCGGAACCATGTTTAAAACGTTGCTGTCAAGGCGGTCGGAAGAACCTTTCTTCCTGATTACCGTCTTGCTGCTTATCATCATTGCCGTATATAATTGGGTCATCGCCTTGCTGGCCCTGATCCTCATCGGCGGGGCTTATGTCCTAACCCGCAAGAACCATAACGAACGCAACCGGGAAATCAGCCAGTTCTTCGATGCCATCTCCAAGAGCGTCGACCAGGCTTCGACGTATGCCGTGCAGAATCTGCCTATCGGCATTGCCATCATCGACATGCAGTCCAACTTGTGCTGGGCCAACAGCGTCTTCCGCGACTGGGTCGGCGACATCGACAACGACCAGCAGCTGGACCACATCATGCCGAACTTGAAAGTCGATAAGTTCTGGGGGAAATCGGGATATTTCTTTGAACACATCGGCGAACGCTATTACCGCGTCGTCTACAAGTATCTGCAGACCGAAGCCGCTGACGATGACAATTACCTCATCCTCTATTTTGAAGACATTACCGATACGGAACGGCAGAAGCTGAATTCCCTGGCTGCTGTCCCCGTTTTCTGTGATATCGAGATCGACAACCTGGAGGAAGTTGCCAAGGGGATGACGGCTGTCCAGCGGGCTACGCTGGTGACCAACGTCAACAACTGCCTCATCGGCGAGCTGTCCGGCCATAATTGCTTTATCTGGGCTTACGGCAATGAGAAGTACATTGCCTGTATGAGCCGGGATACGCTGGAATATTATAAGGAAGATAACTTTTCTTTCCTGGAAAAAATCCGTTCCATCCATACGGTCAACCGCATCCCCGTGACGCTCAGCATGGGCATCGCACTCTTCCCGAGCGACGTCATTGCGGCAGGCAAAGCCAATTTCAACGAGCTGGCTACGAAAGCCCGGGCCGGCCTCGACCTGGCTCTGGGGCGCGGCGGCGACCAGGTCGTCGTCTATGAAGAAGACGGGTCGCCTCACTTCTACGGCGGCAAGACACGCTGCGTCGAAAAGAATACCCGCGTCCGGGCCCGCGTCGTCGCCCAGGCCATCCACGAACTCATCGATACGAGCGATATGGTCCTGGTCATGGGACATGAACGGGAAGACTATGACAGCATCGGCGCTGCCGTCGGCGTAGCCCACATGGCCCGCCTGGCAGGCAAGCCGGTACATGTCGTCGTCAGCAATCAGACCGACGCCATCCGGCGCCTGGAAGATCAGATCATGGACAATCCCGATTTCAAGGACCTGCTCATTTCGGCAGAAACGGCGGAGAACATCTGCAACAGCCAGACCCTGCTGTTCATCGTCGATACGCACCGCCCGGACATGACCGTAGCCCCGGCTTTGCTGGACGAAACGGACCGGCGCGTCGTCATCGACCATCACCGCCGCAGTTCGGACTTCATCAAGAAGCCCTTGCTGACCTATACGGAAACGTCGAGTTCTTCGACGAGTGAACTGGTGACGGAGCTCTTGCAATATTTCCAGGAAGATGTAGAATTGACGAAGATTGAAGCGACGGCCCTCTATGCCGGCATCATCGTCGATACCAAGAATTTCGCCGTCCAGACCGGCGTGCGCACTTTCGACGCTGCATCGTATCTGCGCCGCTGCGGAGCTGACCCGGATATCGTCCGCGAACTGTTCAGCTCTGACTTCGATACCGTCAAGGACCGGGCCCTCATCTTGTCCGGTGCCCAGATCAGCGACGGCGTCGCCATGGCCAGCTGCCCCAAGGGACAGCGCAATGCCACCATCATTGCCGCCCAGGTAGCGGATATGCTCATCAACATCGACAGCGTCGAAGCCAGCTTCACCTTCTATTATCTGGCCGATGACTGCATCGGTGTCAGCGCCCGCTCGAAAGGCGAAATCAATGTACAATTAGTCATGGAAGCTCTCGGCGGCGGCGGCCACCGTACCGTTGCCGGTGCCCATCTGCGTGGCCGGACCCTGGTCGAAGCCCAGGGGGATGTCATGGCAGCCCTCCATGAAATCATAGATAAAGACAAGGAGATTGATGAAAAATGAAAGTAATCTTATTACAGGATGTAAAGAAGCTCGGTAAGAAAGGGGACATCATCGAAGTATCGGAAGGCTATGGCCGCAACTTCCTCCTGCCCCGTAAATTAGCCGCTCCCGGCACATCGGAAAACCTCAACGATGCCAAACAGAAAAAAGCCGCTGCCAAGCATAAGGCCCAGGTTGCTTCGGATGAAGCTGTCATCCTGGCCAGCCAGCTGAAGAAAGTCGAACTGACCATTCCCGTCAAAGTCGGCGAAGGCGGCAAAGTCTTCGGTGCCATTACGGGCAAGAACATCAGCGAAGCAGCCAAGGCCCAGTACGATATCGACCTGGACAAGAAAAAAGTAGAAATCAAGGATCCGATTAAATCGCTCGGCGATTACGATGTCACCATCCGCGTCCATCCGACGATTACCAGTGTCATCAAAATACACGTTGTAGAAGGCTGATCATAAGCCATAAGGGGATACAATGAAAGAATTATTGGACAAATTATTACAGCGCCATAAGTACCTCGAACCGACGGCGGAGGAAGAACTCCGCCGTCAGGTTAACGTGCTTTATGGCGCTTTTACTGGTCTTATAGGGTCTGAAAAGATGGTCCTCCGGGCCAGTAAGTACTCTGCCTTGTCGTACATCCATTCCGAAGACCCGCGCCAGCGCCTGGTCGGGCTGCAGCGCCTCATCTATGAAGACGTCTCGTATGATAAAGTACCCGATGACGATGAAGTCATCAACGTCCTCAATGAACTGGAAATGGTCCTGGCTGAGATGCTGGCCCGTCAGGCCGTAGAAGAACGGCTGGAAAAGAAAATCAGCCAGCGCATGGATGAAAAACAGCAGGAATACGTGCGGGAAATCAAGATGGAACTCATCAAGGAAGAACTGCACGACGTCGAAACGCCGCAGACCAAGCGCAAGCTCAAGGAATTGGACGACCTGGAAAACGTCCATCTTACGGAATCGGTCATGGAACGGGTCCGGCCAAAACAGCTCCGGGCTATTGTTGGCCAGAAACGGGCTGTGGAAGCCATGCAGAGCAAGTTATCGTCTGTCTATCCGCAGCACCTGCTCCTCTACGGACCGCCTGGCGTCGGCAAGACGACGGCTGCTGCCGATGTGACCGTCGATGGCGTGACGATTTCCCTGAAAGACCTCCAGGATGCCTGGGAAAAACCGCTGAGCCACGTCTTCCCCATCAAGAGCGAAAGCGGTACAGGTGATGCCGAACTGCCGCTGTTCACGACGTATGGTCCGCGCCGCAGCGAAGCCTTTGGTACGCCGCGGGTCTTCATTCCCGTCTGCCCGGGCACGAACTGCGAATACGACTCGGCCGCTGCCTTTGAACGGGCCGGCGCTACGACGGATGTCATGGTACTGCGCAATAACACGCCGCAGGATCTGGCAGAATCTATCGATGAAATGGCTAAACGCATTGCCAAAGCCCAGATCATCATGTTCCCCGGCGGCTTCAGTGCCGGTGACGAACCGGAAGGTTCAGGCAAGTTCATTGCCACCTTGTTCCGCAACCCGGTCTTGTCGGAAGCCCTGGAAAACCTGCTCTATCAGCGCGATGGCCTGGCTCTCGGCATCTGCAACGGCTTCCAGGCCCTGATTAAACTCGGTCTCCTGCCTTACGGCCATGTCCAGCCGTTGAAAGCGGACAGCCCGACGCTGACATACAATACTATTGGCCGCCATCTGTCGCGCATGGTCGAAACCAAGGTCGTTTCCGTCATGAGCCCGTGGTTCAGCAGCTGCAAAGCCGGTGACGTCCATACTGTCGCCATCTCCCACGGCGAAGGCCGTTTTGTCGCCACACCGGAACAGATTCGCGAACTGGCTGCCAAAGGCCAGATTGCCACACAGTACGTCGACCTTTCCGGCAAAGCTACTTATGACAGCGAATACAACCCGAACCAGTCAGTCCTGGCAGTCGAAGGCATTACCAGCCCCGATGGCCGTGTCCTCGGTAAGATGGCGCACACCGAACGCTTCAGCGCCGAAGACGTCTTCCAGAACATCGCTGGCAACAAACTCCAGCCGATCTTCAAATCGGGCGTAGAATACTTTAAATAAAAGATAGTTTTTAGTTTGCAGTTTGTAGTTTGTGCGGATGGCAAAAGTTTTAAACCATCTCCTACAAACTACAAACTCCATACTGCAAACTAGAGGGAAAAAAGGGCTGTGCATGATGGTAAAAACCTTCGTGCAACAGCCCCTTGCATTTCCCCATCACCTATGATATAATTAACAAGCTTGAACTGTGTCAAGCTCCTAACCCTTCTGCGGGAAGGGTCATATGTCCAAAAGAGGAGGTGATTTCGTGAACAAGTACGAAGTCATGTTTATTGCAAAACCGCTCGAAGAAGCAGAAGTAGATCCGATCGTTGAATTGGTATCCAACCTTCTCACCAAGAACGGCTGCACTATCGAAAAAGTAGATCGCTGGGGTAAACGTCATCTCGCATACCCTGTTAAAAAACAGGCTGATGGCTACTACGTTTTGATCAACTTTGAAGGCGAACCTGACGTCATCAAAGAAATCGACCGTGTCATCAAGATCCACGATACTATTCTGAAACACTTGATCGTCAAGATCGACGAATAACCGGAGGCGCAAAGGTATGAACTCAGTCCAGTTATTAGGGAATTTAGCTCGTGACCCGGAAATCCGTTTTACGAAGACCGGCCGGGCAGTCGCTATGTTTACCGTTGCCTGCACGCGGTCGTATATTCCGGCCGGCAGTTCAGAACCGCGGGAATTAACTGATTTTATTCCTTGTGTTGCTTGGGGTAATTTGGCGGAAAACTGTGGCAATAACTTGTCCAAAGGCAGCCGTGTATTCGTCCAGGGCCGTATCTCCGTTCGTTCTTACGAAACGCAGGATGGCCAGAAACGCTATCGCACGGAAGTTGTATGCGACTTCGTTGCCCAGACAATGGGATCAGAACACCAGCAGGCTGCTCCGGCACCGCATGCTAGTGCACCGCAGCCCAAACCGGCTGCACCGGGAACCGGCTTTGACAGCATGGGTTCCAGCACAGACGAAGAAATCCCATTCTAAAAGGTCAGACACACCCCTTCTAATTCTTGAAGGAGGAAACTATACATGAGAAGAGATCGCTCGAGAAAACCGAGAAGAAAAGTATGCAGCTTCTGCGTAGATCATGCTGAACAGATCGATTACAAAGACGTTGCAAAACTTCGCCGTTTCACAACAGAACGCGGTAAAATCTTGCCGCGCCGCATTTCCGGCGTTTGCGCCAAACATCAGCGTAAACTGACTGTTGCCATCAAACGCGCACGTGCAATCGCACTCTTGCCGTATACGGCTGAATAATAAAAAAAGGACTTGTCGCTTTGCGGCAAGTCTTTTTTTTGTAGGGGCGCCACGTGGGGCGCCCGCACCGGCATATGTACGATTTCCCTGTCAGGGTGCTAGGCGAATCATACAAATGCAACGGGCCGCCCTTTGGGACGGCCCCTACAAAAGGCTAGCCGCTGACTGCTGACCGCTAGCCACGAGCCACTAACTCCCCATCCACGTAGCGGGCGATGATGTTGCGGTCGTCGCCGTCGTAGATGAACTGCTGGAGCTTTTCAAAGGGCGTCCGTTCCAGGCCTTCGATATCGTCCATGTGGATGACCAGGGCGTCAAAGGCGTAGCCTTTTTCAAAGCTGCCTGTCCGGCCGTAGAAGCGGCCCGGTCCTTTGGTGGCCAAATACAAGCCTTCACCGATGGTGAGGGCTTTTTCTCTATCGTGCCGCAGGGAATAGAGCTTCGATATTTCAATGGTCAAGGCAATCTGCTTGTTCATGGCCGGTGTATGGCCGGCAGCGACGTCGCTGGCAATCGTGCAGGTCAGGCCGTTTTCCAGGTTGCGCCGCAAGGGCATGATGCCACTGGTCAGGTTGGCATTGGACTGGGCACAGTGTGCTAAGTAAACGCCTTTATCGCGAAGTAAACGTTTTTCTTCGTCTGATAAATAGATGGCATGGGCCATGATGGTCTTTTCGGGCCGCAAGAAGCCAAAGGTATCATAGACGGCCGTGTAAGACGGCAAGTCGGGATGGAGCTCTTTGACCCAGGCGACTTCATTCCGGTTTTCCGACAGATGGGATTGGACGGGCAAGTCGTAGGTTTCACAGAGGCGGCCCAGGCCGGTCATCATTTTTTCTGTCGTCGACGGGACGAAGCGCGGCGTCGCGATGAAGCGGACCTTGTGCAATGCTTCGCGGCAGCGGACGGCCAACTCTTCCGTATCGGCCAGGGAGCGGTCCGTATCTTCCAGGAGGTAGTCCGGGGCGTTGCGGTCCATGTTTACTTTGCCGATATAGGCTTTGAAACCCATGGCTTCGGCCAGTTCCATGAGCTGCCACGTCGATTCTTTATGAATCGTCGCAAAGGCGGAAAAACATAGGGTCCCTTCAGCCTGGAGGCGTTTCAGGAAGGCCGTATAGACGCGGCGGGCAAAGACGGAATCGGCGAATTTCCCTTCGGCCGGAAAGGTGTAATGTTCCAGCCAGGGCAGGAGTTCTTCGTCAAAGCCGAGGCCGCGGTTGATGTACTGCGGGGCGTGGATATGCAGGTCGACGAAGGCCGGAATGATGATATCCTGGCTGTAATCGACGACTTTTTCCGGGCCTGTCGTTTCCGGCAGGTCCGTCATGAAGCCCGTTACGACGCCGTTTTCGATGTGAGCATATTGATTTTCACGGATCGTCAGTTCATGGCGTGACGGCGTGTAGAGAAAATTTCCTTTAATGAACATGTAAACGCTCCTTGTCTATCGTTTATGCAGGTACGTAAACGGATAAGAATGATGGCAGGACTTCGATATCCAAGGGGAAATCCGGCCCTTCGTCGCCGTCCATGTTGGTCGAGAGATGGCTGTCATCCAGCAGTTCGATGCGGACGCGGTCCATGGTCTTCAAGGTCATCAGTTCCGACGTCAGCGGCTGGCCGGCCAGGAATTCCGGGATGACCTTGATGAGGTCCAGATAGTTGAAGTCCTTGAAGATGCCCAGCCAGATTTTTCCGTCGTCGACGCGGGCCTGGGGCGCCAGGTTGCGGAAACTGCCGACGGAATTGGTCAGCATGGCGACGATGAGGGGCGAGCGGTGGACTGTCGAGCCCTGGGCCGTCGTGATCTTGAACAGCGACGTCTTATGGGCCTGCATGGCCTTGATGCCGGTCAGGAAATAAGCCAGCGGTCCGAGGCGCGTCTTCTGCTCGATGGATACGTGGCCGACGGCTTCGGGCATGATGCCGGCGGCAATGGTATTGACGAAGTAGCGGTCGTTGGCCTTGGCGATGTCGACTTTGACCGTCTTGCAGTGCTGCAGCATGGCGATGGCAGCTTCCGGATGGAGGGGGATGTTCAGGGCCCGTGCCAGGTCGTTGATGGTTCCCAGGGGAATGAAGCCGAAGTGGATGGCACTGTTGGCCTGTGCCAGGCCGTTGATGGTTTCATTCAGCGTCCCATCGCCGCCCATGGAAAATACCGAATCGAAGCCGGTCAGGGCTGCTTCCTTGGCCCATTCCGTCGCGTCGCCGGCTTTCTGCGTTTCCCGCAATTCGACGTCGTCGAACATCGTTTCCAGTTGTTGTCTTAAATTATCCTTGTGATATTTTGCCCGTTCACGCCCTGCTGTAGGGTTGACGATTAACATACACCGTTTCAACTTGCTCTACTCCTTACTTGTAAATTGTGATAAGTCCTTAACGTGACTGATGATTACTATTATAGCGGTAAAAAAGTCGTTCGTGAAGGTGTAAACAAAGGATTTCTCTGATTTTCGTCGAACTCTTTAAGTAATGTTCACTTGTAATTTTTTGAAAGGGGAGATTGGAATGAATTTTGATGCATCTGTGTATCCCTATGGCTCCCACCGGGAAGTGGTCTATGGCCGTCAGGGCATGGTCTGCACGTCTCAGACCCTGGCGGCCCAGGCCGGGCTGGATATGCTGAAAAAAGGCGGCAACGCCATCGACGCTGCCCTGGCTGCGGCCATGTGCCTGACTGTCCTGGAGCCGACCAGCAACGGCCTGGGCAGCGACGCCTTCGCCCTGATATGGACGAAGGGGAAACTCTATGGAATTAACGGCAGCGGCTGGTCCCCGGCAGGACTGACGCGGGATGAATTGCTGAAACGGGGCTATGACCAGGTCCCGCTCCGGGGCTGGGAACCGGTCATGGTCCCAGGGGCGCCGGCGGCGTGGGCCGAAGTCCATCGCCGTTTTGGCCGCCTGGCCTTTGAAGAACTCTTTGAACCGGCCATTGCCTATGCCCGGGATGGTTATGCGGTCATGCCGAACCTGGCAGCTATGCTGGCCGACAGCATGGCATCCTTTGTACCTTATCGGGGGAAGAAAATCTTTCAGCATTTATTCGATACTTTTTTCCCTCATGACCAGGCGCCCAAAGCCGGTGATATCCTCAAATTGCCAGAACTGGCCAAGTCTCTGGAAATCCTGCGGGACAGCCATTGCCGGGCCCTGTACGATGGTGAGCTGGCCGATGCCATTGATGCCTGGTCCCGGGAAACGGGCGGCCTTATCCGCAAGGCCGATTTAGCAGCGTATCGGCCGCAGTGGGCCGCCCCAATCCATACGGCGTACCGTGGCTACGATGTCTGGGAAATGCCGCCCAACGGCCATGGCCTGGTCGTCCTCATGGCCCTGGATATTGCCAGCGGGTTTACTTTCAGTAAACGGGATGATGTTGAATCGCTCCACCGCCAGATCGAAGCCATGAAACTGGCCTTCTGCGATGGCAAGAAATATATTGCCGACCCGCGTTTCATGAGGACGGCTGTTGACGATTGGCTCTCTCCAGCCTATGCTGACCAGCGGCGGGCCCTTATCGGTCACGAGGCCCTGCTGCCGCAGCCGGTCGATGTAAACTGCGGCGGTACCGTTTACTTGTGCAGTGCCGACGGCGAAGGCAATATGGTTTCTTTCATCCAGAGCAACTACAGCGGTTTCGGTTCGGGCATCGTCGTTCCGGGATACGGCATTTCTCTCAGCGACCGGGGGCATAACTTCTCTATGGACCCAGCCAGCGATAATTGCGTCGGGCCGCGGAAGAAATCATATCATACGATCATTCCCGGCTTTTTGACGAAAGACGGCCGTCCTGTCGGCCCCTTCGGCGTCATGGGCGCTTTCATGCAGCCCCAGGGTCAGTTCCAGGTCCTGCTGAATACCATCGACTATCATCTCAACCCCCAGGCAGCCCTGGATGCGCCGCGCTGGCAGTGGGTCGGCGGCAAGACTATTGAAATGGAACGGGCCTTTCCAACCGCTGTCGTCGAAGAACTGCGCCGCCGCGGCCATGACGTCGTCGTCAAAGACGATATCCAGACCTATGGCCGGGGACAGATCATCTGGCGCGATGACCAGGGGACGCTCATGGGCGGGACCGAACCCCGGGCCGATGGCTGTGTCGCCGCCTGGTAAAGGTCGTTTACTTTTCTTCTTCCGGAAAATATGATAGGATGGAGAAAACTAAAGGAGGACTGTCCCCATGAAACCGAAACTTTCTATTTTAGATCCTAATCCGACGCCGCTTCAGTACCTGTCCGGCCTGTCGCAGGAATTATTCCGTGAAATCTATATCAAGCGCGATGACCTGACGCCTTTCGGCGGCGGTGGCAATAAACTGCGTAAATTAGAGTATCTGATGATTGAAGCCCTCAACTCTCAGGCGACGACTATCGTGACCGTCGGCGCGCCGCAGACCAACCATGGCCGCCTGACGGCGGCTGTTGCTGCGAAATTCGGCCTGAAATGCATCATCGTCGCTGTCGGCGATACCGATGGCGAACTGAGCGGCAATTTACTCCTCGACGGCATTTTTGGCGCCCGCGTCGTCCTCAAGCATGACGATGGCCGCGACCACGACGTTCAGCTCGAAGAAACGGTCAAGAAAGTCATGGCTGCCGAATTAAAGAAGGGTG
>OHWB01000452.1_pt1 | contig 11990 bp, 10 predicted proteins | sample 1579591 | NCBI WGS metagenome assembly OHWB01 (sample SAMEA3882503, study PRJEB24775) | human gut metagenome | biome: human-associated habitat; feature: intestine environment; material: feces | place: Netherlands | collected 2009/2010 | reverse complement strand
GGCGGCGGTGTTGGCTGCGGGGATGACATTGTGGACGGTGCCAAAGCCGGTGCCGATGCTGTGGCCTGCGCCGCAGTGCTGCACTATAAAAAAGAAACCGTGCAGGAACTGAAAGATGAAATCCGCGCAGGCGGGGTGGAGGTGCGCCGGGTATGAAAGTAACAGTGATCGATTACGGTCTATCCAACCTGCTCAGCGTGCAGCATGCGTTCGTCCATTTTGGGGCAGAAGTACAGGTGACCAGCAGCCCGGCAGATGTTCTGGCAGCCGATGCCCTGGTGCTGCCCGGCGTGGGCGCTTTCCAGGACGGCATGCAGGGGCTGGAACAGCTGGGGCTGATCGAGCCCATCAAGCAAAAGACGGCCCAGGGTACCCTGTTGCTGGGTATCTGCCTTGGGATGCAGATGCTGTTTGACGAATCCGAAGAATTCGGCCTGCACAAGGGCCTTGGCCTGATTCCCGGCCGCGTGGTGCGCATCCCGGATGTGGACGCGGACGGCAGCCCCCAGCGGGTGCCGCACATCAGCTGGGACCCGCTCTACCCCGGCGGCGGGCGCACGGATTTTTCCGGCACGGCGCTGGCCGCGCTCAAGCCCGGCGAGGTCATGATGATCGAAAACGTCCGCTTCCACAAGGAAGAGGAAAAGAACGATCCCGCATTCGCAAAAGAGCTTGCTGACCTTGCTGATGTATATGTATGTGACGCTTTCGGTTCTGCGCACAGAGCACATGCTTCTGTAGCAGGTGTTACAAAGTTCATCACAGCTAAGGGCGGAGAGAACGTTGTTGGATACCTTATGCAGAAGGAAATCGACTTCCTTGGAAAGGCTGTTGAGAATCCTGTACGTCCATTCGTAGCTATCCTTGGTGGAGCAAAAGTTGCAGACAAGTTAAACGTTATCTCCAACCTGCTTGAGAAGTGTGATACCTTGATCATCGGTGGCGGTATGGCCTACACCTTCTTCCTGGCTCAGGGCCTGTCCGTCGGTCAGTCCCTCAAGGAAGAGGACTGGGTCGAGCGCGCGGGCGAGATGCTCAAGAAGGCCGAGGAGAAGGGCGTCAAGATCCTGCTCCCCATCGACAACCGCGTTGCCGATCACTTTGGCGAGGACGCTGTCCCCGAGGTTGTCGCTTCCGACGCTATCCCCGACGATCGTGAGGGTATGGACATCGGCCCCAAGACCGAGGAGCTTTACGCTGAGGCTGTCAAGGGCGCCAAGACTGTGTTCTGGAACGGCCCCATGGGCGTCTTCGAGTTTGACAACTTCGCTCACGGCACCGAGGCCGTCTGCCGCGCCGTGGCCGACTCTGACTGCACGTCCATCATCGGTGGCGGAGACTCCGTCGCCGCTGTCAACAAGTTCGGCCTGGCCGACAAGATGAGCTGGATCTCCACCGGTGGTGGCGCTTCCATGGAGCTCGTCGAGGGTAAGGCCCTGCCTGGAGTGGAGGCGCTTCTCGATGCCTAATCGCACCCTTCTTATCGCTGGTAACTGGAAGATGAACAACGACGTCGCCGAGGCCGCCAAGCTCGCCGAGGTTCCGGCTGGCGTCGAGGTGCTCGTCTGCCCTCCGACCATCGACATCACCACGGTTCATGACCGCATTCAGGCTGCCCCCATCGCCCTCGGTGCACAGAACGTGTACTGGGAGGCCAAGGGTGCCTTCACCGGTGAGTCCTCTTGCGACATGCTCAAGTCCGCTGGCTGCACCTACTGCATCATCGGTCACTCCGAGCGTCGTGATTACTTCCATGAGACCGACGAGGATCAGAACAAGAAGGCCAAGGCCCTCGTTGCCGCCGGTCTTGTTCCCGTCTTCTGCTGCGGCGAGTCCCTTGAGGTCCGCGAGGCCGGCACCTATGTCGAGCACGTCGTGAATCAGGTCAAGGCTGGTCTCGAGGGTCTCGAGATCACTTGCCCCAAGCAGGTCGTTGTCGCCTACGAGCCCATCTGGGCCATCGGCACCGGCAAGACCGCTACCGCTGAGGACGCTCAGGAGGTCTGCGGCGCTATCCGTGAGACCCTCAAGGAGATGTTCGGCGAGGAGCTCGCCAACGGCATCCGCGTTCTCTACGGCGGTTCCGCCAAGCCCGGCAACATTGCCGAGCTCGTCGCCAAGCCCGACGTTGACGGCGCCCTCGTGGGCGGCGCTTCGCTCAAGGCTGCCGACTTCGCCTCTATGGTCGTCAAGGCAGGCGAGTAGGACATATGGCACAGCGTCATCTTCCTGCACTCCTGATCATCATGGATGGTTGCGGCCTGGCTCCGGCCGATGGCGAGAACGCCGTCGCCGCTGCCAAGACGCCCTTCCTTGATGGCCTGTACGAGAAGTACCCCCACACCACGCTCGGCGCTTCGGGCGAGGACGTGGGCCTTCCCGACGGCCAGATGGGTAACTCCGAGGTGGGTCACCTCAACATCGGTGCCGGCCGCATCGTGTTCCAGGAGCTTTCGCGCATCAACAATGCCATCAAGGACGGCTCCATCGCCAAGAACGAGGTTTTCGTCAAGGCTATGGACGACGTCAAGGCCGAAGGCAAGACCCTGCACCTCATGGGCCTTATGAGCCCTGGCGGCGTTCACTCCCACATGAACCACGTCGAGGCTCTGGTCAAGATGGCTGCCGAGCACGGTGTCAAGACCGTTCGCGTCCACGCCTTCATGGATGGCCGCGACGTCGACCCGCAGTCCGGCGCTGGCTACATGAGTGAGTTCTGCGCCTTCCTGGCTAAGATCTCCGAGGAGACCGGTTGCGACGCTCGCGTCGCCACTGTTTCTGGCCGCTATTGGGCCATGGACCGCGATAATCGTTGGGAGCGCATCCAGCGCGCCTACGACGTCATGGTCAACGCGTCCGATGCCGATGTCGACCCTGTTGCCGGTATCAAGGCCTACTACGAGAAGGATCCGCGCGGCGACGAGTTCGTCGAGCCCTTCGCTGCCCACAACGAGGGCATCCACGAGGGCGACGCGGCCATCTTCTTCAACTTCCGTCCCGACCGCGCTCGTCAGATGACCCGCGTGTTCACGGACAAGGAGTTCGACGGCTTTGAGCGCGAGCAGATCAAGCTTTCGCACTTTGTGACGATGACCGAGTACGATCCGACGTTTGACGTCGAGGTCGCCTTCCCCAAGACGTTCCCCGAGAACGTCCTGGCCGACGTTATCGCCGCCAACGGCCTGAAGCAGCTGCACACCGCCGAGACCGAGAAGTACGCCCACGTGACGTTCTTCCTCAACGGCGGCATCGAGGAGCCCAAGGAGGGCGAGGAGCGCGTGCTCGTCGCTTCCCCCAAGGTCGCTACCTACGATCTGCAGCCTGAGATGAGCGCTCCCGAGGTTACCGAGAAGCTCGTCGCCGCTATTAACGAGGATCGCGCTGATTTCTACATCGTGAACTTCGCGAACTGCGACATGGTTGGTCACACCGGTGTCTTCGACGCCGCCGTTAAGGCCGTCGAGGCTGTTGACGATGCCTTGTCCAAGGTTGTCCCGGCGATTCTCGCCAAGGGCGGCTTTGCGCTGATCACCGCCGACCACGGCAACGCCGACCACATGTTTGACGTTGCTTCCGACGGTTCCAAGCATCCGTTCACGGCTCACACCACCAACCGTGTGCCGTTCATCATCGTTGATGAGAAGGCCAAGCTCACCGGTATCGAGGACGGCCGTCTTTCCGATATCGCTCCGACCATGCTCACCATGGCTGGTATTGAGCCTTCCGCCGAGATGACGGGTCGCGTGCTCGCCACCGAGGCCTAAGAGAAAACAAATAACGTTTTCTAGTAAGGGGGTTGTCCACAATCGGACAACCCCCTTTTTCTGCCATTTGGGGACGGGGTAGAAATGGTAGAAATATTTTTCCTCTAAAGCTTGACTTCCCGTTTGCCTGTGATGGTTTGCCGCTGACTAGTTTTCTTTCGTTGCCAACCTTGTATTAATGCCTATCTGGGTAGAGTTTGACGCAAACATGCATGCGGATTGTGAGGTCCAGCAATGACAAGGCAGGCCAGAGTAAAGTCCCCCTACGGCTATTACCATGTGATGATGAGAGGCTGTGGCAAGCAGTACCTATTCGAAGAGGATTATCAACGCAGGTTTTTCATGTCCGTAGCGGGTGAAGCATGCACGCAGTACAAGGCTTCGTTATGCGCCTGGTGCCTCATGGACAACCATGTGCATATGCTGCTTTCTGATCGCGAGGACCATATGTGGGAGGTCGTCCATTACATAGGAACCCTCTATGGTCAGTTTTTCAACAGGGTGACCGGACGCTGCGGCCCCGTATTTCAGGATCGCTATAAAAGTAAGCCTATTGAGTCTAATGACTATTTTATGCAGGCAATTCGCTACATTCACGATAATCCGATTGAGCTTGGTTGCCGCCCGGAGGCCTACCAATGGAGCAGCTATCAAGCCTACCTTGGTGAAGGCGGCCACCTGGATCGGAGCATCCTATTTAGTCTAATCGGCGGACGGGGAAATTTTGAATCCTTTAGCAAATCGGGCCGCAAGGATACCTATGTATTGAATTCTGGCCGTTCGATGACGGTATTTGAGCAGGAGCGCAAGGCTAGGGGAGTCCTAGACGGCATGGATCCCCATGATGTTATGGGGCTTCCCGGTCCATTTGAACGTGCCGAAGCTGTTCGCAGGCTGTATGAGGCTGGCTTTAGTGAACGACAGATTGGCCGTCTTACGGGGCTTGGACGCTATGTCGTTCGAAATGCCCTCAAATCACTTTAATAGATGAAAATCAAGAGCTATTTCTGCCATTTCTACCCCGTCCTTGAGTGGCAGGTAGGGGAGAGCGGGGGATTGTGGTACAGTACTAGAGTTTAAACTGTTCTATTAAGGAGCTTATCTATGGGTCCGTTCCAGATTCTTCTGTTTGTCGTTTGGGCTGTCTCTGCCGTGGCGTTGACGATTCTCGTCCTGATGCATTCCGGTAAGGGCACCGGCGTTTCGGATATGATCGCTAGCTCGCTGTATAACTCCAGCTCTGCCACAGGCGTTATGGAGCAGAACCTCGATCGCCTGACCGTCATCATGGCTGTCGTGTTTGCCGTGTGCGTCGTGCTGTGCATGTTCTTCTTCCCGCAGGGCATCGTCGGCTACTAAGCACGAGCCGCATAAATATTCAAAAAGGGTCCCGTAAGTGCGGGACCCTTTTTGTTTACATATTTGTAACAGAGTCAAAATATCCCCACATACTTCGCCCAACTAAAGAAATTCTCGACCGTTAACCGGAATTAGCCCCAAATTGTGTATAAAATGCGCTACTGTATTGCAAAACGTTGGTCCGTTGTGCATAACCAGCCATAGCAGCGGGCGGCGTTTTGATGGTTCGGATCGGATTGTTTCGACATGTGTCCGACTGAACATTTCTTTGTCCTATCTCATAAGGAGGATGGCATGGCTGATTCTATGTTCCACCAGCCCGTTATGGGTCGTCGCGCCTTTGTTGGCGGCACCCTTGCTGCGAGCTCCATGGCTTTTCTTGCCGCATGCGGCAAGAAGGGCGGCGACGCTTCCGGTTCTGAGTCCGGTTCGACGCTGAACTTCTACATCAACAACCCGGTCTGCATCGACCCCTACAATGTCCAGGAGGACCAGGGCACTCAGGTCGAGTACCAGCTCTTTGACGCTCTGACCTCTTACGACGCCGAGAAGGGCGAGATCGTTCCGCTGGCTTGCGAGTCCTTTGAGTCCAACGACGACGCCACCGAGTTTACCTTCAAGATCAAGAAGGCCAAGTTCCACAACGGTGACGACGTTACCTCCAAGTCCTTCAAGCTCGGTTGGGAGCGTCTGGTCAACACCAAGTCGGCCATCGCTACCGAGTACGGTCCTTCCGAGGTCTCCTATCACCTTTCCATGGTCGAGGGTTATGACGACCTGCTTGCCGGTAACGCTACCGAGCTCAGCGGTGTTACGTGCCCCGACGATGAGACCCTCGTCGTCAAGCTGTCTTCCGCTTACGCTGACTTCCCCTTCGTCGCCTCTCATCCGGCTCTGGCCCCGGTTCCCGAGTGCGCCGAGTCCGATGTCAAGAGCTTCTATCTTGCCCCGGTCGGTAACGGCCCGTTCATGATGGACGGCAAGTGGGAGGATGGCCAGGAGATCAACGTCAAGAAGTTCGACGATTACTATGGCGACAAGGCCAAGATCGATGGCATCCACTTCCAGGTCATCAAGGACATGGAGACCGCTTACAAGGAGTTCCAGGCCGGTAACCTCGATGTCTGCGACGTTCCCGTCGCTCAGATCGATGCCGCCAAGAAGGATCGCGGCGTGTCCAAGGACGGCTACACCATGGGTGACGGCGAGCGCATGCTGCTCGGCGCCGAGCCTTCCACGTACTATCTGACCTGCAACACCACGGCCGAGCCGTTCAACAACGCCGACCTGCGTAGGGGCATCTCCCTGGCCATTAACCGTGAGGCCATCTGCAAGACCATCTTCAAGGGTACCCGTACCCCTGCCGACGGCATTGTTCCTCCGGGCATCGATGGCTACAAGGAGGGCGCATGGGAGTTCTGCGCCTACGATGTCGACAAGGCTAACGAGTACCTCGACAAGGTTGCTCCCGCTGGCGCTAACGGGGATCGTGGCATTAGCGTGACCCTTTCCTACAACCAGGACGGCGGTCACAAGGAGATCATGGAGTCCATCATCGGCGACCTCGCCAAGGTTGGCGTTACCGCTGTCTCCGATACCCCTGAGTGGTCTGCCCTGCTCGAGCAGTATCAGAACTTTAACTATCAGTTCGGTCGTCTGGGTTGGATTGCCGACTACCCGATCATGGACAACTTCCTGTATCCGCTGTTCCACTCCGACTCCCTCGGTGGCGACAACCGCTCCGGTTACAACAACCCCGAGTTCGACGCCAAGGTCGACGAGGCTCGTACTATTGTTGACGACGAGGAGCGCGTCGCTAAGATGCAGGAGGCCGATGCAATGGTCGCTGCCGACTGCCCGGTCATCCCGATTATGTTCTACACGCACACCATCGCCGGCTCCGATCGCATCAAGCACCTCTATGTCGATCCGCAGAAGCACGCCGATCTGGGTACCGCTGAGCTCGCCTAAGAGTTTGCAGCTTCCGTGAGGGTCAAGTATTTACGTAGACCTCATGGGAAACATACAGTTCTCCCTAACCTGGGGTAAACTGGCTGATGGTAATTTTGGGATGCCGGTCTGGCGATCGGCATCCCATTTAGGTTAATCCCTAGATAGGGGAGTGGTATGGGTAAGTACATCGTTAAACGTGTGCTTCAGTTCATCCCGGTGTTTTTGGGCGTTACGCTGATTCTGTTCGCCCTCCAGAATATCGTGCCGGGAGATCCGATCAAGCTGATCGGTGGAGACAAGGCTCTGTCCCCCGAGGTGGAGCTTCAGCTTCGCGTTCGCTATCACCTGGTCCAGACGGACGAGGACGGCAACGCGATCCTTGACGAGAACGGCGACCCCGTTCAAACGTCGCTCGTGGACCGTTACTTGTATTACATGAACGGCCTGCTTCATGGCGATCTGGGCAATTCGTATCAGCGCAAGCTGCCGGTTACGGATATCTTTGCCCAGAAGTATCCGTATACGGTCAAACTTGCCGCGTGCGCCATCGTGCTCGAGGCAATTATGGGTATCGGTGCGGGTATCATTTCGGCGGTAAAGCGTTATTCCTTCTGGGATATTTTGGTAACGCTCACCACGTCGATCCTCGTTGCGGTCCCGGCCTTCTGGCTCGGTATGTTGCTGCAGCTGTTCTTTGGCGTCATCCTCAAGGACGCCACGGGCGGTGCAATCTCCATGCCGATCTCGGGTGCCGGCGGTTCCAGCTCTCAGTATCAGGATTGGATGCACTATGTGCTTCCGACCATTACGCTGGCTTCGGTTTCGACCGCTTATGCCGCCCGCATTATGCGCTCGCAGCTGCTTGACGTCATGAACCAGGATTACATCCGTACGGCAAAGGCGAAGGGTCTCTCCAATCGCGCGATCATCGTCAAGCATGCGCTTAAGAATGCACTCATCCCCGTCGTTACCTATATTGGTGTCGACTTTGGTGGCATGCTTTCGGGCGCCATCCTGACCGAGACGGTCTTTAACTGGCCCGGTATCGGCTATGAGGTCTATCGCGCCATTAGCATGCGTGACTGGCCCATCGTTATGGGCGGCGTTACGCTCATCGTCGTCGTCGTTATGGTGATCAACCTGCTCGTCGACATTAGCTATGCATTCCTCGACCCGCGCATCCGCCTTGGCGGTCCGTCGGATAAGGCCTAAGGGAGGTACGTCTCATGCAGGAAACTGATTCTCAGTCTCAGGAGCAGGCTACCGCCACCAAGGTCGCATCTGCTCCCGCCAAGTCCCGCACGCTGTGGGGCGACGCTTTTAAGCGTCTTCGTAAGAACAAGCTCGCCGTTATCGGTGTCTGCTGGATCATCATCGTCGTTGTGGTTGCCCTGACCGCAGATCTGTGGGCTAAGCCCTGGCTCGGTTCTCCGACGGCTTCCGACTCGACCACTATGGCCGAGACGTCGCTGCTGGCTCCGTGTGCAGAGCATCCGTTTGGCACCGACGCCCTTGGTCGTGACATTCTCGTCCGCGTTATCTACGGTGCGCGCGTTTCGCTGTCCGTCGGAATTATGGCCACCGCGATCTCCACGCTGATTGGTCTGGTCATGGGTGCTCTGGCCGGTTTCTACGGCGGCATCTGGGATACGATCATCATGCGCTGTGCGGACATCTTCCTGGCGTTCCCGTACGTGCTGTTCGTTGTCGCCATGATCGCCGTTATCGGCCGTGGTCTTCAGAACGTCTTTATCGCCATCGGTATTCTCGGCTGGCCTTCGATTGCGCGCGTCTTCCGCTCTGCGATCTTGACCGTCAAGGAAAACGACTATGTTGATGCTGCGCGCGCGATGGGTGCATCTGATGCTCGTATCGTTGTACGTCACATCTTCCCGAACTCCGTCGCCTCCATCGTGGTCTACGCGACCATGAACATTGGTGGCGCCATTCTGACCGAGTCCGCTCTGTCCTTCCTCGGCATGGGCGTTATTCCGCCTACGCCTTCGTGGGGCTCCATGATTCAGGACGGTCAGCAGTATCTTCTGACTGCTCCCTGGATGATGATCATGCCCGGTCTGGCAATTCTCTCGACGGTGCTCGCCTTCACCCTGTTGGGTGATGGTCTGCGCGACGCCCTCGACGTCAAGATGAAGGACGCATAAGGATGAAGAAGAACAAGAACTATGTGGACCTGAAGGACCAGCCGGTTCCCGAGGGCCAGCATCTGCTCGAGGTCGATGACCTTAAGATGTATTTCCACACCGAGGATGGCGTCGTTCGCGCTGTCGACGGTGTCTCCTACACGCTCGATCGCGGCGAGACCCTGGGCGTCGTCGGTGAGTCCGGCTCCGGTAAGTCCGTGACCGCCATGACCATCATGGGCCTTATCTCGATGCCTCCGGGAAAGATTGAGGGCGGTGACGTTCGATATCGCGGTCGCTCCATCCTCGAAATGACCGAGGAAGAGATGCAGCACATTCGCGGTAACGACATCGCGATGATCTTCCAGGATCCTATGACCTCCTTGAACCCGGTTTATAAGATCGGCAAGCAGGTGGGCGAGGGCCTTCGTCTGCACCGTGGCTACTCCAAGCAGGAGGCGCTCAAGCGTGCCACCGAGCTTTTGGACCTCGTTGGTATTCCCGAGCCCGAGAAGCGCGTCAATGAGTATCCGCACCAGTTCTCTGGCGGTATGCGTCAGCGCGTCATGATTGCCATGGCTCTTGCCTGCGATCCCGATATCCTGATTGCCGACGAGCCCACGACGGCTCTGGACGTTACCATTCAGGCTCAGATTATCGAGCTCATGCAGGAAATGCAGGAGAAGAACGGCAACGCCATCATCATGATTACCCATGACCTGGGCGTCGTCGCCGACATGGCCGACAAGATCATGGTTATGTACGCCGGCCGTCCCGTCGAGTTCGGTACTGCTGAGGAAATCTTCTACGAGAGCCGCCACCCCTACACCTGGGGCCTTATCCGCTCCATCCCGGAGCAGGCCATCGAAGAGAAGAAGCCGCTTACGCCGATTCACGGCAACCCGCCTTCGCTCATGAACCTGCCCGAGGGCTGCGTGTTCTCGCCTCGTTGTCCCTATGCGACCGATAAGTGCCGCAAGCAGCGCCCCGAGCGCGTTGTCACCGAGTCTGGTCATTACTCTGCGTGCCACTACTCCGGTGACCCCGAGTTTCTCAAGAACGCTCCTGAGACGTCCCGTACGCGCAAGGATTCCAAGAAGGGAGGCGAGGCGTAATGGCAGATACCAACGAGCGTACTCCGTTGCTGAAAGTCGAGCACCTCTCTAAGGAGTTCCCCGCTGAGTCCGGCATGTTCGCCAAGCGTTTTTCCAAGCGTGTCGTCTCTGCAGTGAATGACATTTCGTTCGAGATTTATCCGGGCGAGACCTTTGGCCTGGTTGGCGAGTCTGGTTGCGGTAAGTCCACGACGGGTCGCACCATCATGCGCTTGACCAAGCCGACGGCAGGCAAAGTGTTCTTCCAGGGCAAAGACGTTGCCGAGATGAGCAAGCACGAGATCAAGGATATGCGTCGCGAGATGCAGTTCATCTTCCAGGATCCCTATGCTTCGCTCAACCCTCGTATGACCATCGGCGAGATTGTTTCTGAGCCCATGACCATTCATGGCGTTGGCACCAAGGAAGAGCGTATCGAGCGTGTCCGCGAGCTGCTGGACGTTGTCGGTCTGAACCCCGAGCACATCAACCGCTATCCGCACGAGTTCTCGGGCGGCCAGCGCCAGCGTGTCGGCATCGCCCGCGCGTTCGCTCTGAAGCCCAAGCTGATCATCTGCGACGAGCCTGTCTCTGCACTTGACGTATCCATTCAGGCCCAGGTTCTGAACCTTCTTAAGGAACTCCAGGACAAGTTTGGTACGGCTTATCTCTTCATTGCTCACGACCTCTCTGTCGTACAGCACATCTCCGATCGCGTTGCCGTTATGTATCTGGGCAAGATGGTCGAGGTTTCGGACTGGAAGACGCTCTACAGTGAGCCGCACCATCCGTACACGCAGTCGCTGTTGTCTGCTGTGCCGGTGCCCGATCCGGATATCCAGAAGACCCGCAAGCGCATCATCCTCGCCGGCGATCCGCCGTCGCCGCTGGATCCGCCGACCGGCTGCCGTTTCCACACGCGCTGCCCGATTGCGCAGGGTATCTGCTCCGAGAAGCTTCCCGAGTTTAAGGAAGTTGCCCCGGGTCACTGCTGCGCGTGCCACTTCGCCGAGCCGTTCCCGATTAAGGAATCGCACATCGACCTGTAGTCGGTGACCTGTCCGGGCCCGTGCTGGACTTAGTTTTCAGAACGTCCTCGACCATGGAAACCCCCTTATCCTGCTCCTTCGGAGCTGCGGATAAGGGGGTTTCCTGGTCTGCGGAATGTTCTGAAAACTAAGTCCAACACGGGCCCTGCGGCAACGCGGCAGGGAGGGGTGCGATTCCTTGATCGCTCACTTAATCTAATAGGAAAGTTAGTGAGGCCGGAGCTTTAGCTCCGGCCTCCCCATATAAGGGCTCGGCAAAGCCGAGCCACTAAATTTACATCAGCCTCCAGAACATGTTTGAGAACTGTGCCCGGAGTACCTACTCCTAGGGCCGGAATGAGGTTGCTTTCCAACGCATTCCGCAGGGGGCGGCATTATTTTGTAGCGCGAAGCGCGGATCAAAATAATGCCGCATGCCCGAGGACGCGTTGGAAAGCAACCTCATTCCGGCCCGAACAGGTCCGTCTACCTGCGCATTTACAAATTCGTAAACTTTTTTCAAAAAAGTGCTTGCACAGTTCTCGAATCATAGGTTATTATCTTCCTCGTTGAACGCGCGGGTCCAACAAAACGAACTGCGAATCAACAACATAGCATGTCGGAGTGGCGGAATTGGCAGACGCGCTAGCT
>OHWB01000445.1_pt1 | contig 12105 bp, 6 predicted proteins | sample 1579591 | NCBI WGS metagenome assembly OHWB01 (sample SAMEA3882503, study PRJEB24775) | human gut metagenome | biome: human-associated habitat; feature: intestine environment; material: feces | place: Netherlands | collected 2009/2010 | reverse complement strand
CCCGCCGGTGTCCACGGAGCCGTCCCATACGACCGTGCCGGCTACACGGTTCGTGAGGTTCCGGAAACCGTCCCCGAGGGTTTTAAACGTGCAGGGGAATGGACCGTCGGGGCAAATCAGATTTCCGACGGCGCCGAGCTTCAATATATCGTGGACAACCACGCTCTGTCGACGCATCTCCAGATTGTAAAACGCGATGCCCAAACAGGCGCTTCTGTTCCCCTAGCCGGATTCACCTTCCAACTCCTCGACAGCAATCACGAACCTGTCTCACAAACTTGCTGGTATCCAGCACATAACGTAATGGACACCTTTACGACTGACGCGACCGGGACCGTCACACTGCCAGAATCGCTCGTGCCGGGCACCTATTATGTACGCGAAACCTCGGCCAAAGAGCCCTATCTTGTCAGCGAAGAAATCGAGGTAAACATACCCGCCGACATGAACCTAACGCCCGTTGCAATCGCCTCGTATTATGACCGCGCCGCGACCGGAAATATCAGGATCGTTAAAACCGATGCCGTAGACGGCAGCAGCCTCGCGGTCGCCATCTTTGAGATCCGTGACGACGGTAGCATTGCCGCACTCGACGGTGAGACTGTCGCTACCGTCACGACGGATGAAACTGGAGAAGCACGCGCGGACAACCTCCCACTGGGATCTGGCACCGCACGCTACGAGGTTGTCGAGACTCAAGCGCCGGCAGGCTTCTTGCTCGATCAGACAACCCATATTGTCGACCTTACTTATGCCGACCAGAAAACACCCGTTGTAGAAGCACGGCTTAACGTATCCGACGATTACACCAAGGTTGATATCTCCAAGGTCGATGCAAGCGGTGAGCAGGAAGTAGAAGGCGCACGGCTCACCTTATATGGTCCCGATAAAACCGAAATAGACTCCTGGACCTCATCCGACAAGCCACACCGCGTCGAACATCTTGCACCCGGCACCTACTCGTTGCGCGAAATGATGTCTCCGCGGACCTATGACCTTGCCGAGGAGATAACGTTTGAAATAAAGGATACGGGAGAAGTCCAATCCGTCGCGATGAAGGATGCGCCCATCGAGATCAAGGGGCAGGTCGACAAGCGTCAGGAACTTGTCCAGCCTATCGAAAAGGGCCTGTTGGCTAACGGCGATGGTAAAAACCGTGCCGCGATGCAAACCAATACGGATGGGCTTTTCTCCTATACCATCGACGCTCGAAACGATTCAACTACCTGGGTTGATGAGTTTACAATTACCGATGATCTTGAGTGTGCCGAGGACGATACGGCGAGATTCGTCTCAATCGAAACCCCCGTCGCCATCGGCGACCTCAACGGTCTGTGCAACGTGTGGTATCGCACGACGCCGTTGGACTCGACAGACGTCGATGAGCCGGCAAACGCGACACTTGACGATGGGCACGAAAATCCTTGGCTTGAGTCCGACGAAGTAAAGGAAAGTCTGGGTGAGGATTGCCGCCTCGTCGATTACGACGGCTGGCACCTCTGGAAGGCGGATGTCTCGACAACGGAATCCACCACACTCGAGGCGAAAGAACTCGACCTTGCGTCCAATACCGTCGTAACGGGCATTCGCATTGAATACGGTGCGGTAGCCGCCGGCTTTACGACTCGAAGCGATGCGGATTCTTGGACCCGCGATGATCTCAAAGATGAGCACGACGACCTTGACGATGCCAAAGCAATCCTTGGCACAGACGCTCGGGGCGCAATCGTGCACATGCAGGCGACGTCGGCTTATACGCCCCAAACCGCACTCACCAACAGCGCGCGCGTCGATCTTTGCCGCAATGGTGGCGGCGATAAACTTGAGTCACATGACGAGGACAGCGTTATTCAACGCTGTACCCTACCGCAGGACCTACCGGCAACAGGATCAGTTCCCATCGCCGCTTGCATCACCGCGCTCCTGACCTCGGGTGCCGCAGCCCTATGGTTCGCTCGCCTTAGGTCGATCCCAAAGAAGCGCTAGCGCGATGAAAAAGCGGGCGAGCCAGTCCCCTGGCTCACCCGCTTTCAATCATGTAAATCGCCGTATCTACTCTGCAGACGAAGATCCACCATCAACGATTGCCTGCTCGGACTCAGGAATCCCATCGGCACCCGTACTCTGTTCTTGCTCCACCTCTTCGCTGATTGCGGAGGCGGGGGTCGAACCCTTTGCACCCACGATGTAGGCAGCCCCAAATCCTAACGCAATGGCAATCAAGGTCAAAATCACGTAGACAGGCCAATGGCGCTTAATATACGAAAACACGTTGACTCCTTAGAGCTCCGTCTACGAACGGCGGATAACCTCGGTCACGACCTCGGATACCGTAGCAATGTTCGTCGGGTTGACATTGTGGGGCAGGTCGTCCTCGGTACGAGCGCAAGCCAGACGCGTGCCGTCCACGCCGGCGATAGTGAGGGCTCGGCGGCTCGCCTCGAGCGCGGCATAGGCATCGGTCTTGGCATAGGGCATCTCGAGCGCGCCACAATCGACATGGAACGACTTGCACACCTTGCTGACCAGGTTCATGATGCGGCGATCGCCCTTGAGCAGCTGCTGTTCGCCCTCAACCGTCACCACCGAAAGCCTACCGGCGCCGACGGATTCAAGATTGATAAAGAATACGCCGCGGAGCTTATCGCGATGCGAAGCCAAAAAGGCCTTCATGCCGGCGCCATCACAATCCGAGGCGCCCGTTGCCACAAACCAGATATCGTGACCGAGCAGCTCATCATCGCCCATAGAGGCGACAGCCGAGAGCATATCTTCGGAAGAAGCGCCGTCGGAAGACGTAGCGCCGCCCTTCCAGCCATCGTTATCGTCCTCGAAATTATCCCACGAACCGATGCCGCGACCGGACTTCTTGGCATCGTAATCGTCTTCGACGCCCAGCCAGTCACTCATGCTGTCCTGCTCGTTTTTCTTTTTACGACCGAACAGACCGCCCAGGCCGCGCTTACGAGACTTGGGTGCCGCCGGGGCGGGAGCTGAAATGGTCTCGATCGGCTGCGCGCCCGACGCGACGGGCATAGGAGGCGCAACGGGTGCCGATGTGGGTTCGGGACCTTGGGCGGTAGCAAAGGGGTCGTTGACCTGGGCAGAGGGATCGGGAAGGTCGAACAGCGACGTGCGAGACGCAACGTTTGCCTGCTTCATAGACGGCAGCGACGGATCGGGGACCGAAGCCAGCGGAGACGAGGAAGGTGCAGGCGACGGTGCCGACGCCGGATCGGGAACATTCATCTGCGGACGCGGCGATGCCTGGGAGGAAATCTGGGCCATAAGGGAATCGACCGTTTCGTCCTGGGTGGGAGCAACATTGGCAACCGTGGCACCGGAACCACTCGGGGTCGGCATGGTGAAAATCTGCGTGGAGTAAGGCCTCGACTCATCCGTCTCGGGAGTCTCGGAAACCGCAGACACTTCCTCCTGCTCGACCTCGGTCGAATCATCTTGCTCGGCTACCGCGTACTGCTCTTCGTCAGAGTTGGCCTCGACGGGCTCGTCCTCAGCAGCATCCTGAATTTCGGCAGCATCAATGGGCTCGTCATCGTCTGCCACGTCGTCCTGCTCATCGGAAGCAGGAAGGGGCTCGGCAATCGCGGTGCCTTGCTTTTCAAACGTTATCGTGGAATCGAACTGCGCGGCATCAAACGACATGGTGCTATCGACGTGCTGCTGGGCCTCGAAAGACGTTGTAGCTTCGGCGGCGTCGACGGGCACGGACTGCATAGCCTCGTTCTGCTCGAACTCTTGCGCCGCGAGCTCACGTGCCGCCTCGGCTGCCTGCTGCTGAGCGATAGCCTCCTGCTCGGCAGCCTCGCGTGCGGCAGCGCGCTTCCCCTCGAAATCGTCGACAAATTTCTTGCCCTTTGCAAGCGCACCCTTAAAGAAGTTGGAAGCGCTGGCGCCAATCGACGAGAACGCCGATGCAATGTCGGCATGGGGCGTTGCCGCGGGAATCTCGGCCGAGAAATCAGTATCGCTCTCGTAAGACACGCGCCTCGGCTGTTCAACGTAATCGTCGTCAGACTCGTCCGCAACGTCTTGCGCCGGCGCGGCGGGAGCCAAAATGTCCAGTCCTGCCGCGGGATCGAACGCGGACACTGCCTCGGGCTCGGCAACGGCAGCGGTAACCGCGGCAGACTCATCATCCACGGTGACAGCGGGCGCAGGCGCAGTCACGACGGGGGCAGGCTCGGGCTCAAACGTCGGCTCCTCGCCCTCCTCGTAATCGAGCGTGCAGGACTCGGGAAGCATTCCGAGCGCACGGATGGCATCCGAACCAAAGCGGATGTTGCCGGCGGCATTGCGATAGAGCTTGGGCTCGGGCTCGGCCGCGACAGGCTCCTCCGCCGGCTCGGCAGTGGGAACCTCGTCATTGAACTCTTCAGCCTGGACAGCCTGATTCTGATCCTCGGGCACGATGGCGCCAATCAGCGTCTCGTCGGCAGACGCACCCTCAAAGCCCTCGATCTGCTCGTCGAAAGCCTCACCCTGTTCGGGTTCGGTCTGAGTGTCGGGAGCAATCGGCTGACCGAACTCGTCCTCGGCGTAGGTAGGCTCTTCGTACTCGATGGTGTTACCGTAGTCGTTTTGCTGCTGGGCCGCGGCATACTCCGCCGCTGCACGCGCCATTTCCTCGGCACGACGCTTTTGCTCCCCAAAATAGGTATCGAACGGAACATCGTCGGGAAACTCGTTTTCACCCTGGAAGGGAGCAACGTTGTCCATAACGCCGAGCATAGCGGCGACAGAAGACTTGTTGCACACCGCGCCGGACGTATAGGGAAGAATATGGCGGTTAGAGATGATGTTTGCCGCGTTGGCAAGTGCAACGAGGGAAGCGAGGATCGCGACAATCCACAGCAGAACCTTGAGCGCGCCGGGGAGCGGCAGGATACGCAGGATGGCAACGGCAGCGGGGGCAACCGTGGCAACGGGCAACAGCTTGGCGATGAGCGCACGATACGAAGCATAGGGCTCGCGGGCGAGCAGCTCAGCACGGGGAGAGTCGTAGTGTGCGACAACGACCACCGGGCGGTTACGCGGGGACGCGAGCGGGCCCGAGGCCTTGTGGTAGGCGATGACATTTTGGCTCACGCCCGTCTTGCCCAGGTGCGAAACCACGGGGTGGCCCGTGCGCTCGAGCACGTAAAGAACGGCGCCGACAATAGCCAGCAAGGTGCCGACCAAGCCGATACCGGCGCCGATGCCCATCAGCAGGGCGCCGGCAAACGCAAGAATACCGGTAACGGCAAATGCCAATCTACTGGGCGCCGGGGCATTGAACTCCTGAACCTCGGGATCAAAGCCGTGGTTGCGGAAGATCTGAGCGATATCCTCGGCAGCCAAGCGCTCTTCTTCGCTGCATGCCGGCGTAATGCCGGTGTTCTGCAGCAGGTGGTTAATATAGTTCTGGGTGTTCGCCATGTGCGCTCCACATCCATAATCCGACAAATAGGCCCAATGCATGCACATTAGAACCGTATATAGTCGAAAGTATACCCCGAGCGAGCGCAAACGACCGAATTCGGGCCATCTTAACGCCCCGAGCGGACAAGGATATAGCCTAATCTCCATATCGGACTAAAATCATGGCAGCAAACCACCTTCTCATGCGAGGACTCTATGACGGCAAGCGACACGACCGAGACAATTAAAAAGGGGAATTCGGAGCCCAGTTTCGATAAAACGGCTCAGCGCATCCTCAATCTTTTCTTTGTGCTCAATAGCTCCCCCGAACCGCTGACGACCGAGCAGATCGTCTTGGATTCTGACCTGGGATATGGCTCGGGCAATATCGACTCGGATAAGCGCAAGTTTCGACGCGATCGTGACAAACTGCTCGAACGCGGCATCTTAATCAAGGAGGTTCGCCCCACCGGCGCGCAGGAGACCGAGGAAAGCTCGTGGACAATCGACCGCGAGCACACGTTTGCAGCAGGTGGCCTCATCACCGCAGACGACGCCGACATCCTACTCAACGCCATCGACCAGACGCTAGCGGCCGGCTCTTCCACCTTTGCCGCGCCGCTTGCCGATATTCGCTCCAAAATTGCCTACCTCACCGGCATGTCGGCGGTGGACGAAGCACCGATCCGCCGCTCTCCCACCGTCGATGCGGTATGGAGCGCCTTTGCCGAGCGATGCGCGCTGCGGTTTTTATATCAGAACGGACGCGGCGAGCAGAAAGAACGTACCGTCTGCGTCTACGGCATGTTCGAGCGCGAGGGCGTGGCGTACTTCTGCGGCCTCGACAATGCCACCGACGACATCAGGACATTCCGCTGCGACCGTATCGTTCGCGCTTGGCGTCCTTCGAAGGCCTACGCCATCCCTGCAGACTTCAATCTCAACGACTATCTGTTCTTTGAATTCGATTTTGTCGACCGACCGCCCGTTGCAGCCACGTTCTCGTTCGCCCCTCAGACGCAGATCGATATGATCAACGGCCTCACGCGCGGGCGAGGTGAGCTCGCACACACCGATGCGGGATGGACCTGGACCGTTGACGTGCGTGACCTTGAAGCCGCCGCCTCATTTTGCATGGCCCACGCCATGGACGGCATGAGGCCCATGGCCCCCAAATCGCTCAAGCAGGCGTGGAACCACCTCATAGAAAGGACGGTGCACGAGCATGCCCGTGCGTAAACTCACCAGCGAGCAGAGACTCTCGCGCGCCATCGACATCATGGAGGCCCTCTACGCCGTCGGCGAGAGCGGCATGACACGAACCGAGATTTGCAGTCGCTTTGACATCACGGGGGTGTCGCTCGACGAGATTCTTGAGATCGTCTCGACGCTCGCGGACCGAGAATCGGGCGCGCGCATCATCTGCGAATGCCGCGGCGAGCGTGTGGTCCTCACCGGTGACGCCGGGCGCGTGCTACCGCTGCGTCTGAGTGCCGCCGAGGGCGCCGTGCTCAACCATGAACTTGAATCGTTGGGGATCGAGCCCCAGGCGGCAGCTCGGATTCGACATGCTCTTCTACCCGAAGAGCTCGGCTATAACCAGCGCGTCTTTGACACCGTCAACCACGGGTCGCACTGGCAGCAGCTGAGCTGTGCCATTCAGGACGGCGTTCGCTGCCGCATCTCGTATCGTTCGATGGACGATGCACGGCCACGCGAGCGTCTGGTCGACCCCTTGCGCATTACGGCAAACGGCGACCAAACATACCTGATTGCCTGGGACATCGCAGTCGATGAGCAGCGCACCTATCGCATGGATAAAATCGAGGGACTCACCTTGACGGAAGACTCCGTCGTGCCTCACGCACCGGACGTTGCATCCCTCCACGATTCCCTTGCCCGGACGCAGCGTAGCGCAAAGCTCTTGATGCCATTCGATATGGCGGAACATCTGGACTGGGCCGGCATCACCCTAATCGAGCGCAGCGGGGCAGACATGGTAATGGTAACCGTGCATTACGGCTCCGAGCGTTGGCTACTGAGCCAGGTAATCGCAGCGGGCGGAGCCATCCGCATCTTGGATGACCCCGCCCTGTCAAAGCATCTGTGCGATATGGCAAAAACCCTCGTCTGTCCGCTTTAGCGCCGCCGCTCGTGGCGTGCACGCCACAGTTGCAGATAGTGCCCGATCTGCGCCGATTCGATGCGCTGGTAGGAGCTCGTGGGCAGCGACGTTAAGAACTTCTTTCCGTAGCCCTTCGTCACCAGGCGCGGGTCGGCCAGAATCAGCACGCCGCAATCGGTCGACGAGCGGATAAGGCGGCCGGCCGCCTGCTTGACCTCGAGCACCGCCTCGGGCAGCGAATAGCGCGCCCAAGCGCGGTCTTCGCGCAGGTTGCGCTCGCACGAGAGCGGGTCCGTGGGGCTCGAGAACGGCAGCTTGGGAATGATGACGCAGCGCAACGTCTCGCCGCTGGCGTCGAATCCCTCCCAGAAGGCCTTAAGAGCAAAAAGCGACGAAGCCGGCTCGTTGATAAACCGGTCGCGCAGGCGACGAGGAGATGAGTTGCGCTGCTGGCAGTTGAGCTCCAGACCCGCACGGGCCATCTTGGGCTCAACGCGGGCGTACAGGTCTTCCATGTCGCGCCGATTGGTAAACAGTGTGAGCACCGATCCGCCCATGGCAAGATGGGCGTCGACCAGCACGCGCTCGAGCGCCGTAAGATAGCTCTCACGATCGCGCGGATCGGGGATATCGCCCGCAACGACTACAGCCATGTTCGAATCGAAGTCGTAGCTCGAGTCCAAGTGCAACGATGAGGATGTTGAAGCGCCGATGCGATCGAGGCCGACCGCGTGGTTAAAGTGTTCAAAGCTTTTGGACACCGTCATGGTCGCCGAGGCAAAGATAGCCGTGTGAACCTCGGGCAGCCACTCGGTTGCCAAAGCCTCGCCAATGTCGATGCGCTCTGCAGTCATTGACTCTCCGCCGGCGCGCAGTCTGCGATTGACCTGCAGCGAATACACGTAGTGTTCATCGGTGCCATCAATGATGAGTTTGAGGTTCTCGGCAAGCTCGTGCAGGCGGCGCGAGATATCACCCAGGTCGACAACAACCTCAGGCTTGTCGGCGGCGACGGCTTGCACCAGCGCGTCGACGCTCCTGTCAGCTTGTTCCAATGCGTCGATGGCAGTGTAGGCCGACTGTAAGAAATCATGCCAGTCGTCAGATTCGCGCAGCTCGGGGCCAATCCATAGATTGGCATTGTCATAACCCCCACGGGCACGGCGACCGAGCTCGCGAACGCCATCGAACACGTCGGCGATTGCCAGGCTCGCGCGCGCAACTGTCGACGTCGCCTTGGCAGCAAGGCCCAGATAGAGCGTAGAGCCCTCGGAGGTTGCCAAATCACGGGAAACCTGGCTTAGCGCGCCGGTGCTCGAGCCACCCAGGCGCTCAAACAGAACGCGTGACTCGTCCGCCGACACCACGCGCGCCCACTGGCGGCGCGCCTCGCGCTCGATGGAATGGGCCTCGTCGATTACCCAATGACGAATCGGAGGCAAAATCCTGCCCTCGGCCGCGACATTGCGGAACAGCAGGGAATGGTTGGTGACCACCACATCGGCATGCGCCGCACGCCGCCGAGCGCCGTGAACCAAACATTTATCAGGGAAAAACGGGCAGAGGCGACGAGCGCACTCGCGCGAGGCCGTCGTAAAGTCGGGGCGGTTGACGCTGCGCCACCGAATGCCGAGCGAGTCGAGGTCGCCATCGGCTGATTGGCAGACGTACGCCATAATGACCGCGACCGCCGTGAGCGTGTCCGCCGGATCGCGCTTGGTAGTAATCTCGACCTGGCCGCGGCTCATGCGCTCAAGCTTGCGCAGGCACGGATAGTGGTCATAGCCCTTGAGAGCGCAAAATGACAGACCACCGTCCAGTTGCTCGGCAAGTTTGGGCAGCTCATGGTACATGAGCTGGTCGGCAAGATTGTTCGATTTGGTCGCAATACCAACCGTGATGTTGTTACGGCGCGCTGCCTCGGCAAAAGGCACCAGATAGGCCATCGATTTGCCGACGCCCGTGCCCGCCTCAATTACACGATGAGTGCCCGTGACCAGCGCATCGCGGACCTCGAGCGCCATCGCGATCTGCTCATCACGCGGCTCGTAAGTGGGATACATGCGATTGACCAGGCCACCCGGCGCATAGTCTGCCTCAATCTCCTCACGACTCGGCATCTTGAGGACCGGCAGTTCGTCGGCGTCCACCCGATCGTCGGCGCGATCGGCCTTGAGAACGTCAGCACGAGCGGCGCTGAGAGAGAAGATAGAACCAGGGTTCTGCCCTGCCAAGAATGAGAAGATAGGACGATAGGACCAAGGCACATCCGGATGCATGTCGGCTAGGCGCGCCATGAGGCCCTGGGGCAAGTCGGTGAGCGCCACGAGCAACACGCGCCATACGCCACACAGGGCGTCGACGTCGGCATTGGCACGGTGTGATACCGAGTCACAGCCAAACAGATCGGCCATAAAAGACAACTTGTGCGAGGCCAGGCGAGGAAGCGCGATGCGCGACAGCGCCAGCGAATCGATCCAAATATCGCTCACGTTGACACCGCCTTTGACCGACTCGATAAACGAGCGGTCGAACGTGGCGTTATGTGCGATCACCGGGCAACCACCGACAAAATCGGCGAGATCGGCGACGGCCTCAACGGCCGACGGGGCATCTGCCACATCGGCATTTGTAATGCTCGTGAGCTCGGTAATCTCGGCGGGAATCAGCTGTTTGGGATGCACGAAGGTATCGAAGCGGTCGACGATCTCGCGGCCCGAAAGACGGGCCGCCGAGATCTCGATCAGCTCGTTGTCCTGCACCGAAAGACCTGTGGTCTCGGTATCGAGGACAATCACATCTTCCTCGATAAGGCCGAAGGACTGCGTCTTGGCGCGTTCGGCAAGCGTGGCATAGGAGTCGATGACAAACTGCGGCGTTCCTGACGAAACCGCGTCCTCGATTAGCATGCAATGCCCGCTCGACGAAGGCCCATACGGATCAGGCTGTCACAGACCTGCGGGAACGTCATGTCGTCGGTGTGGCGAATCTCATCCGGATACAGCGACGTATCGGTCATGCCGGGAATGGTATTGGTCTCGAGGATGACGGGGCCGTCCTCACTCACGATAAAGTCGCTGCGCGAGATACCCAGGCAACCGAGGGCCTTGTGAGCAGCGCAGGCGAGCTCCTGAGCGCGAGTGTAATTCTCGGGTGAAATCTGCGCCGGAATGCGATGGATGTCCGTAGGGTCGACATACTTCACGTCCAGATCGTAGAACTCGCAGTCCTTGGGCTTACGAATCTCGACAATCGGCAGAGCGCGCACGTCGTCCTCGCCGTACACGCCGACGGTGATCTCGGTACCCTCGATGCACTTCTCGACCAGCACTTTGTCGCCGTACTCAAACGCCTTGGCGATTGCCGCGGGCAGCTCGGAGGGCTCATGGACCAGGGAAATGCCATAGCTGGAACCGTTGACGGCCGGCTTCACAAAGCAGCGCTCGCCACAAACCTCGACGATATGATCGATATCGACTTCATCGCCCACCTCGAGCGCGAGGCCGGGGGCAATGGGGATGCCCGCCTTGGCGTACAAGAGCTTAGAGACCTCCTTGTCGGCACCGCAGGCGCTGGCAAGCACGCCCGAGGCCGTGTAGGGGACACCCAGGGTCTCCATGGCGCCCTGCATGGCACCATCCTCGCCGCCGGCACCGTGCATGGCGATAAACGCCACGTCAAAGCCGCCGCTCGCCATGGTTACCATAAAATCATCGGCAGCCGTGTCGAGCAGCTCCACCGAAGTGTAGCCGGCCTCCTTCAAGGCAACCACGACGTTCTTTCCCGAATTGAGCGAGATCTCGCGCTCAGCGGAATGACCGCCCGCCAAGACCGCTACGTGCATGTTCTCTAGGCTTTTACCCGGCATGGGCAGACTCCTCCTCTATAATTTCTGCAGCTGATACCATATTGTAGCGATACCCTCTACGTTTCCCCAAAATCGAAAGGCTTCCATGAATCCCAGGACTAAATCTCAGGACATTCGCGACTTGAGCCAAAACGATATTCGCGAGCTCGTGGCCGAACTTGGCCAGCCAGCCTTCCGCGCGAAGCAGCTCATCGAATGGGTCTTTGAGAAGAACGTTTGTTCGTTTGACGATATGACAAACCTTCCTAAGGCTTTCCGCGAGCAGCTTAAAGAGGCTTTTGCCTTTGACACGCCGACTGAACTAACCAAGCAGGTTTCCAAAGATGGCTCTCGCAAGTATTTGCTCGAGTACCACGACGGCGTTTCCGTCGAGACTGTCGGCATGCCCCGTCGTAACAAGCTTTCCGTCTGCGTTTCCACCCAAGCTGGCTGTGGCATGGGCTGCGCCTTTTGCGCTACCGGTCTCAACGGCCTCAAGCGCTCTCTGACCGCTCAAGAGATCTTCGACCAGGTACTTCATGTATCCAACGACTTTGGCGAGCGCGCCACGAGCGTTGTCTTCATGGGCCAGGGCGAGCCGTTCATGAACTACGACGCCACTCTGGGCGCCCTGCGCAAGCTCAACAACCCTGACGGCGGCGGCATTGGCGCCCGTCACCTCACGGTCTCCACCTGCGGCGTCATTCCCAAC
>OHWB01000444.1_pt1 | contig 12111 bp, 9 predicted proteins | sample 1579591 | NCBI WGS metagenome assembly OHWB01 (sample SAMEA3882503, study PRJEB24775) | human gut metagenome | biome: human-associated habitat; feature: intestine environment; material: feces | place: Netherlands | collected 2009/2010 | reverse complement strand
GAAACCATTGCACGAACCACATTTGATACATGTCCACCACTCATATACAAAGATTCCAAATCGTCTCTTGAAATATTTACTAATCCTGCTTTAGTTGCCGTTATCATACAATCAACTATTGTTTTTGGTGGTACATTTCTTATACGCATTAGAACCAACTGTAGCAATGACACTTTCACTCCAGATACGAGAGCGGAAAACCATAAAAAGACAGGTACAAAATACAAAAACAGCACTATCAAGAATAAAGCAACAGCCGAAATTATTACTATAGTCATATTCATTGTTTTTTGTTTTTATCATTGAACAAGTTTAATATCTCTTTGGCACATATACCTTATTACCACAACTGTTCACATAATACTGTCCGCCACGACTACCTGTTTGAATGGTATATCCAGAACCATAGTTATAAGACTGAATGGAGTAATCTCTTGCTCGACTTCCCGTAGTGCCTGTATATGGGTTGTAGTTACCTGATGTAGAATAGTTATCATGGTTTGTACTATTACGCTGAGTACGGGTATAACCATTCACATATGTACCATTACTACGAGTATAACCACTTACAGTCGTAGTGTTCGTATTTACGCCATAGCCGTATGATGAAGTTGTGTTTCTACGACTATTGTCGTTGAAAGACTGACCGAAAGAAATGGTTGATGTTGCAACCATTGCAACCAAAGCTAAAATAATCTTTTTCATAATTGTTACTTTTTTAATTGTTATTATTTTTATTTTCTGGTGCAAAGATATTGCTTTTCTTTCAACAATACAGAGAATCCCAAACGTTACAATCATAATACACTTCAATATACTTGTATTAAGTTGCAAGGTTATAATAGCTTACAAAGCTGATATAGCTAACCATTCCTTGGATTCTGTCAACGGCTCTAAACTATCATCAAGTCCTTTTCGACAAACCATTAAATTGGTAGATATTCTTACACCATAGTTACCAAAGGCATTGCGTTGTATAATATAATCCTCCGCATGGAACAATATATCTCCTAAATTCAATATCTGCTTTTTCAATAATGCAATCATCGGTGCACGAGTAGCATAATCCAAGATGTTTGGAGCTTTCTCTTTCGCTCCACCAAATTTCTTATATATAACTTGATATTTCTTTAAGATTGAGTTCATTCGACTCTCATACTTTTCAAGCTGTTTTGTATTTGACGGTTTGTTAAAATTAATACCTCCACTAATAGACTCCAAAAGGAACAAAGCATACAGAGCTTTCTCTCTCCTATGAATTTTCTCTAATTTTACATCTGCCTCAGGAAAATAAATTTGCTCCCTAACTGTATCAATCACAACAGAACTCTTTACTCCTTTTCGAAGCATAAGAATATCAAAGATTTGTTTATAAAATCCACGGAAAATAAAACGTCCGGACTCTTCCTTCAAATAATTGAGACGAAGGTTATGGTAACTTTCCGCAAATAGATCCAATATATAGCGTATTGTTTTAAGAATATCATTTTCAATCTCTATAACCAAGAAATTAGAGACCACCTTGTCATTTACTAACGAGTCTCCTATTTTAATCATGAAAGAAGAACTTATCATTCCGAACTCACTGACATTCAATTTTGCAGCCAACTGATCTTTGCAAAAACTCTCAGTAGATAAATTACATAACTGAGAGATTATAACCTTCAAACGTTCATGACTCACTTTAGGATATAAGAAATCAGCTATTTGATATAAGTTTTCTTCTGAAATACTTTTATAGTGCTCAGCTATTTTTGGCAGATACACAAAGTCGAAACCTGCCAATCGAATCTCAGCACAAATTTCCCTATAATGCTCTCGTATTTGAGCATTAATTTCATTATCATATTCACTTTCTACATATAAAATTTGGGTACCTTCAAACTTTATTTCGGAAGTATCCATAGAAATAACAGAAGCACCTTCAACATTTATAGTAAGACAACAGCGAAGAGCAAGAATAAGCAACGCTTCCTCTCTAGCACAAAAATTATCAGACATGGCAACCAGATTAAAATCACCTATCAGATCATTTTTAAGTTTTTCGTCAGCTTTCAAAAGAATGTTTAAAGAGTCAGCAAAAGTCATTGAGGTAGCCAAAATTTCATCCTCTGTCTTTATTGAATATTTTGCACGCAAAGTTTCAAGAAAGGTAATCTCTCTTGTATCAATTATGCCATCTGCCTCTATTAAATCAGAGATGACTCTCATTATACTTGCTCGTTCTGATTGTTTCATAATGCCAACTAATTAGGTATATTTTTCTAATACTTTATTCCACCAGCCAAACATCAACACTAATGATGGATTAAAAATCCAATTTTTATTTTCTCTACTGTATTCCAAAGAACCTAAACAAAGAACATCTTCTTTAGTATGCTTCGGGAAGTTTGGAACGGAATATTTTTGCAAAACTTTTTTTGTTCTTCCAGAATAAATGCAAACAGTTAGACTTTCTAAATATTTAAAAGCAAATTCCTTTGAATAGTTACAAACACAAAAGACTATAGACGAAACTTTTTCTGTATCAAGTTTACCCAAATCAACATAGACTGATTCACAATTTCCATCACCCTGCTCTTCCAAATATAATGAAAATTCCCCATCCAAGACTACAGAACCCTCTTTATTAGAAGGAGAAAAACTATAGATATTTGCTTCTTTAAAAAAAATCGGTATTGCTCCAACAGTTTTAACCCTATATTTTGAATTAAAATAGACAAAATCAGAGTCAATGGAAATCTTTCTTTCATTATTTAAGACTAATGCTGCCAAATCTAAATCATCAACCCTGCCATCTCCTGTCCAAATAAGAGCAAGTTCAATCATATTGTCATGAATATCCAAATGACCAAAAGCCTCTGTAAAGTTTTTCATGTCATCAGCAAAAGAATCAGCAGTTGGCGAATCTTTACTTTCATAACAGACTCTATGTAGTTTGTTTATTAACATAGACTTAATTCTTTTCAAAATCTTGTTCATTTATAGTAATAGTTTGAAAATTATTTTTTGCTGAACCATTTGCTACATTTATTTCTAATTGATAATTCACAATAGATAAGGAATTTTTCATTCCAAAATCAAAAATATTAGCACTTTTTTCATAAAAAGCGTTCTTTGTGAATTTTCCATTGACATGATTGCTATACTTTTTAACCATCCAATCATTTCCATAAGCCAACTTTAGATAGTATTTACCTTGCGGAATTTCATTTATCGTAATTGTTTGACCTTCTGGAACAAAAGCATAACGAATACATTTATGCTCTTTCAAACTCATGATCTTGATTGCCACACTAAACCCTGTGCCTACAGTAACATCAAAATAGTTGTCCTGCAACCCATAAATTGGCTTTACTCCCATGAACTCATCAAATTCACCACCTTCTGGAGTATCAAACTCCCAACCCTGAGACATTAAAGCCTCCTGTTCTGGAGATAATCTTTTATTATCCCCTTGCTTATCTCTTCCGAGCTGAGAACAGGAAGATAAAAATATTACAAGAAACAAAAAGTAGTATAGTTTTTTCATACTATTAATATTATAAAAATTCTCGATAAATCATTAAGACAAACATTAACACAGCAATGATACGACTTAACAAACGCAAAGCCTTACGATCATTATTGTTTTTAACATGTCCATCAATAAAAAGAGGGACAACAAACCACAACACAATTGCTAATACTATATATAGTATCATAGTCGTTTAAATTATGGGCAGGTGGTTATATAGTCTAACCATCTGCCCTAATTAAAAAATCTGATCCAATTTAGTGTACAAGACCATTACGGTACATTTCATTTACCTTTCCTTGGATCTCTGCATAATCATTACCTAACTTCTGCTTTCTAACAGAACCATTTCCGTAGATACCTCGAATCACTTGCTTAGCCTTATCCTCAACAGAACCCATTGAAGAACTATCAGTATTAGACTCTTGCTGTGACTTTACATTTGTATCAACAGGTACGGAAGCCTTAGATTGCATTTCGTCTTTTATGTCTTCAGTTCCTTTATTGTTAGATTCTTCATTAGAAACAACACTTGAATTCTCTTTTTTGAGAGAATCGGCTAAAGTTGAATCCTTTTGAACTGAATCTTTTGTCAAAGAGTCTGTGACAATAGCATCAGATTTTCCTGTAGACTGGTTATTGCCAAAAAGCACAAATCCAGCTATGACTACAACTATTAATGCAGCCAAACCTACTATCAGTTTTTTACGACTATTCGTAGGTATTGGATTTTGACCTATAGGTTCCTCATTCTCCTCTATCGAAGAGTTTTTTGTTTTAAGAGTTACCTTTCTTTTTAGTTCAACCATATTCTTTTAAGAATTACAAATCAAAGAGAAACCTGGAATTTCCTCAAAAGCAGTTCCTAATTCCATGACACGGCTCTCATTCTTCAAAGCGTATTGACCATCATTGTTCTTTATTGAACAAACACAATAGACATGGCCCTCTTCTTTGGAATCAGCCAATACTTCCAAATAGTCACCTGAGTCACTCTGTAGCTCAACTCGACCACCTTCATCTGCATAAGTAATGTCCTCTCCCTCAATAGCCGCATCATAGTTGACAATGCAAACAAAAGCCTGTTCAATCTCATCAAGACTAGCAATATTTATCTGCTCAGTCTCTTCATTTCCTGGAGCAGGCTCTTTGTTATCGCCTAAATGCAACATATAAGGGAACTTATCCAATGATCCTAAGTCACTCTTCTTGCCACGATATTCATTCGAAAACACGCCACCAACGGAACCGTCCTTTTTCTTAAAGAACAAGCACAAGTCCAAATCTGTCGCTGAACTCCAGAACAACTTTACTTTCAATTTACCAGAGAAAGTAAAAGCACACTCCTCCTGCTTTTTACGAAGAGTAATTTTCTTTTTCAATGTAATTTCTGCCATAATAATATTACCTTTAAAATTATACAATTAAAAATCAAAATCATCTTTAGTTACTTTTGATTTTCTATTTTTGTTCTCTAGTTGATCAGAACCAAAGAAATCATCGTTCAGTATTTTTCTCTTATTTATATTAGTACTTCTTTTTTTCTCCTTCATTGAAGAATCAAAAAAGTTTTCTTCCGATTTATTCTTTAAGAAATCTATTGCAGTTTCTTCCTCGAAAATTTGTTTAAACAATATTTTCATCTCTGCAGAATGCCCAGTAAACTCTTTTTGCATAGCAGATAGCCGTTTCTTTGCTTCATCAACAAGCAAAGCCTTCACTTCATTAATTTGTTGTTTAAAACTATTTTCTTTCTGCTGTTTCATTAACTTATCTTTTGCTATTTGCATATTACTTTCTAAGACATCATCATTTTTTATGGATAATGCCTTTTCTGCACACTCTACAACTTTAAGCCAATTTTCATCAAAAAGGGCTTTATGTATCTGTTCATTCAACAGATTCCACAACTGCTCATTTTCGTTAAACTTTATCCTATCATTTTTCAATTGCGCTAAGCACTCTGTCCATTGTTTTTGATTATTGGCATCAATACTCAATAACTCTTGACAAGCTACTATTGATTTTTCAAAGTCCTCAGAATTTTCTTTCGGATGATTTACAATTTGTCTTAAAGTATCAATTCTTTGATTTTGTTTTTTTAATTCCTCTTGGATTTCAGAAGTTTTATGCAATGCCACTTCGTTATTGTCATCAAAGGAAAGAACCTTTCTGAGTTCCTCCAAAGCCTCATTGTATGATTTTTGAGCCAAGAATAAATCAGCACGAGTCAAATACTCTTTAACTTGTGCAATATCATCTAAAGCCTTGCGGGCTTTGTCATGTAACATCTTTGCCTGTTCTGAAGAAGGCATCAAATTGAGAGCTGCATCACTTTGGGATAATGCATCTTGGTATTCATGCTCCTTAAAACTAGCCTCAGCACGTTGTATTATGCTGTTATATTGTTGTTGCTTCACTTTCTGCTCAGACAAAAGACGAGTAGCCTCTTCCTTCTTCGCCACAGCCTCTTTATCTTCAGAACGATGCGTTAAAGCAATATTTGCCCAATCTAACATTTGGGCATAATTTTGCTTTCTTTCAAAAGATGCAACATTATCCATTGCCTCTTTATATCTAAGTTCTGCCTCTCGCACTTCCTTATCTTTTTCCTGTTGTTCCAGATTTCTCCGCCTAGCTTCGTCCATACGATCCTTTTCCTCTTTAGCCCTTTGCTTACGAACCAACTCCAACTCACCATTAGCCATAACAGCCTTAGTCTCCGCAGAAAATTGAGAACAATCAATAACGGAATAAACACCAATTATATTAGGCAGTTCCGTTTCTCTATAAAATAGATAATTTTCATCATTTAGTATATAACATGAGCGAATCGATTCCAAGAACTGCTTATTAGTGAAAGTATTTCCTAGAAAGACTACTCCCTTTACTTCATTATTGTTGACCTTAGACTTTTTCACAAAACTATCTATTTCATGAACAACATCATCAACAATAATATGTGTTCTTGAATCAATATCATTCTTCAAGACCATTACTGTATATTGATTTGTCATCCCAGAGAACGAGATATTATTAAGGCTAATTGGACGTCCATATTTTGCAATATCCAATTTTACAAGCCAATTATCTATTTGGGTTTCCAGTCTCTGATATTCTTTTTCAAAATCTAAAGAAGATGACAAAAAATTGGTGCGTTGATTGATGCAACCGACAACATTCTCCAACAATGCTCGACTTCTCAAATCTCGACCATAACCATCTAAAACCATCTCATTTTGAAGCACACAATCTTTTTCTTGTTTCTTAAACAAAGATACATGAAGATTTTCATTACAAGCATTCAATACTAAGATAAAGCCATCATCTTTCAGTTTATTGTTTCTAACAGAATGCTCCAATGTCAAGTGCTCAATACGAGCAACAGATTCTTTCACATAGAAATGGTTTTGCCCCAATACTTTTGTCAAAAACAGGAAACGAGCATCATCACTAATATCCTTAGAAAAGGAGACATAAGTTTCAACCGTTTCCGTCTCCGTCATATCCATTGACTCTCTCAAAGAAGCCAAAATTCTTGAAGCTTTAAAAATATCACATAATTCTTGCTTTCTATTGTAATACAAGAAATATGAATCACTTTGGGTCATCTTCGAGAATATATCCCCATAATAATGAGGCTCATTATTACGATAATGAGATTGATTGTCTTTTCCATACACTATCTCATTATTGGTAGTATCTTCATAGAAATACAGCCAATAACGGTCCTCCTTATTATCAGGGATGACAAGACGAGGTACACCATCGGTGCAAACGGCTCCGATGATGTACCATTTATCTATATATAGTGTAAGTTCCTTCATTTTATTGATCAAAAACTTTCTTTATTAAAGTATCTAAGAAGCAAACGCCCTCTGCTATAATCAAAGGTTGGTGATAATGGAAGCTGCCATCCTCACTATTTCTTGCCTTTCGATACTCTGTATCATTATTACAAATATAGCTAGCTATGCGATTAGGCAAGTCAGCCAAATCACTTCTCAATGCATTATCTGCCTGCGGATACAAATGAGTTTTTACACTGACAAAATCCAAGAAGATATTCATAAACTTCTCGAAATTCTCTATGCCTGAGAAATCAAAATTGTTCATTTCATTTGCAAAATAATCCCCAGTTAACTCATCTTCTGCTTGCAATTCTTTGGGTGCACCATTAGCCATAATATATTTGACTCCAGACTCACCACAGATGTCAGACTCTGAAGAAAAAGCCTTCTTTTCCAACTCTTTTGGATCACAAAGTCCTTTGGCAACTTCAGCTTTGTTATCTTCTGCTATCTCATCACGATAAACAACATCTAGTTCTTTACCAACCACCATTCTGACACCAGCATTGAGACAGTCAGCATAGTATTCTCTTGTAGCACGAACTCCTGCAGAATTTAGCAACCAGTGAAAAAGTCTTCCACCCTTACCAAAAGATAGTACATCAACTCTTGAAATACGTTCCAAATGCTCAGCCTTAATAGTTTTACCAATCAACATACCAGAATAGTACAACAGCATACCGGTTACATAAGCTGGTATCGTAAATACAAATTTTGCATTTACATCTATCGAGCTATAGAACTCCTCATAATCTTCTGTCGTTTTTAACTGGTCAAAGATACTATTCAAAAAATATGGTGCCTTTGACGGCTCTGTTAATATTTCTTTTATGTTCGACACATACACATTGGTCTTATGCCCTTCATGGAAAGACAACAATGCCTGTCTGAACGTGTCTGACTTAATAACGGCATTAAAGAATACTCCCGCTGCTAAACGAACAGAACTTTCTCTATAAAGCGTTGCTTGATTTCCATTATCGGAATCCTTGGCAAGCAAAAGTATATCACTGGTGCTACCACCAACATCAATACCCAAGAACATATTGTTGCTATTGAGTCCGAAGTTCTGCGAGAGAGCATAAGAGCATACAGCCTCAGCTTCCGTAACAGCATTCTGATGATATGCCAAAGTCGTCTTAGCACCAACTATTGGAGTTAACTTACAGAGACTATTGTAAATTTTATCCAATTCATTGATGTCTGCCAACGTTGTAGGCTTTATCTTATTAGTATAAAGATAAGCACATGTTTGCAACCATATAGATTTCAAAAAAGCGCCCTTCTTTTGCTTACCTTTATCATCGTCCAACCACTTCATATTATAATGCAAGATACCAGCTTGGGTTGTAATCTCATATTGATCCATTTTCTTTACTAGAACATTTGGACGGTTTACTGGAACACCACCTGCGACTTCTAAAGATTCATTATAACAATTATAGCGATTATCATGCTCATGAAGCCATGACTTTGTCTGTCCATTATTCGAAGAGTAATTCGTAAAGAATAATAATTCATTATTTTCCGCTATTGCTTTCGGGTCATTATTCTCCCGTCCAACTAATACAGAGCGGTAGTTTTCAAAATGAACAGGAGTAGCACCTTTGTTGTCTTCATTATAATAGACACAAGTATTGTTACTACCAAAGTCGATGCCGACTGTGGCAGTTCCCCTCATTTCGAAAGCTGTTCTATCCTCAATAACTTGAGGTCTAAAAATCAAGAAGCCAGCATGTACTTCCTTGCCTGTATCTTTAACAGAAACAGAAAGACCTGCTAAAGGTTTGTCTGCCCCTACGATATTATACTTAGGCAAGTTTTCACCTTGCCCTGCAGGATAAGTAACTAACTTTTTTACATCCACAAGTTTTTCTTGATCTGGAGCTGGTTCATAATCTCCTGTCCAAAACTCTCCATCAATATTTTTCAAGAACTCACCACCCCATTTAAATATAGGCAAGAATTGCTCCTTGGCATCAGCAGTGAACTCTGAGTACAGATAATACTTATTCCATTTTTCTGAAACGAAGTTTGGCCACATAATAACTCTTCCTTGATCGGTAATCCAATCAATTTCATACTCGCGAGTATTTAAAGTAACCTTTTGACCATCGATTTCGACAATCAATGTTACAGCCAATTGACCAGCATCGGTAATAACTCCAGTCAAAGACGTATTACTACCTTCAGAATAGCCCAACAAACCAGAAAGACTATTTTTGAAGATATCTACTCCTTTTTCTGACAAAGGTAAAGAAAAATAGCTAACACTACCATCCTTCAAATCCTTGACAGACAAATAAAAGACTGGAGCATCTGAAAGTTTTGGTCTTGCCGCAGCATCTTCTTGAAATCCTATTACATACTTATCCTCACTCAATAACTTTTGGATATCACCAATTAACTGATACTCTCCATTATTAGTATAAGTAAAGGTATAATCAGGCTTCAAATAAACAGGTACATTACTATCAAACAAGATTGAAAATGGACATTCTAAGTTTGAATATTTTGCAATAGGTCCTTTGTCACGAAGGTTATTTCCACCGCGACTTAATAATTTTTGCTCCCAATCACGACTCATATCCTTAAATCCATTCAAATCTACGTTAGGTTTATTACCGCGTTGAGAATTAATTTTCTTCTCAAAATCAGCAAGATTCCCATTAAGATTCTTAACAAAAAGATATACCTTTTGCACTTGTTCTTGATCCAAGTAATTAGTAGGATCTTCAAACTTACCGTCTCTATACCAATTTATATCACTGGCATCACTTCCTAAATTATCATACGAAATGCCAGCAAAGACGCCAGTTAAGGGTGAAGTTCCACCAACAAGATGATTCCTGTAATAAATCAATTGAATGAATGGCTGAGTAGCTGGATCTTTTTGTAGTAAGTCTTGGTTACTCCATACATCTTTGTCTTCAAACAGCATTCTTCCAAAGGCAGACGCTATATCATAATCATCGCCCCTCGCATCCATAACGACAGGTTGGGAAAATCGGATTCTATCTGGATACAAAGCAATTACAGCTAACAATCCTTTCCATTCTCCCAACAACAACTCATAATACTGTTGCAACCCCGACTTTTGAATATTCGGATCAGGAGCTGCTAAAGTCTGCAGGGCAAACTTAAACAACTTAGCACGCGCCCATGGAGTTGGGACACCAGAAATTAAACTTCCTAATTTATCTGCTGATAAATTCTGTAAGATTTTTCCAGTTTCAATTCCTTGAATATAAGAACGAGCCATAGTCAACCCATTCCATTGACCTTGAGTTCCTGTAGTTATATCCGTATAACTTTTTATCAACAATGCTTTTGACATATTATAGCCCTTTCTTATTTGAAATTATAAAGTGAAGACAATGTATCGTAAATTAACTTATTAAGTTGTTCCCCATTATTCGTTATATTTTTCCAAGAGGAATCTTTGTCACGTGTAAGCAAGAACTGCTTCTTGAAAGAATCAAACTTTGAACCAAAAATACCAGTAGAATAATGATTATCTTTGCCAATTCCCTCTGTTCTATATAAGTTCTTGTTCCAAGACAACTTCATTAAACTCTTCAAATCGGATGGAGAGAAAAGACTTGCATTAAACAAGAAATTATCGCCTCCACAAGCTGAACGATGAATCTGCTTTAACCATCCCTCAGAAAGAGTCCCATTATCATTTACCCTAACAAAGAACAAATTGAAATATTCTTTCAAAGCCAGCACCTGATTTACATTAATATCCAAAAACTCTTGGATTTCCTTTACACCACCAGAACGAACACTTTCTACGAAATCATCCGTTCCATTGCAGAACAACGAAAATGCTATCAATAGGCCAAACTTTTTGGCAAACTCCTCAGCTCTTTGTTGTCCCACAAAATCTTGGAAGTCAAATTTTCCATTATTATTAATGGCACGATACTCATAATCAGTCTTAACATTTTGCTTATTGACTGCCAATACACTTCCATTCTCATTATAGAAACTTAACGCAGAAGAAGCTGCTAAAAGTTCAATATAATGAGAATCATTTTTCTGTTTTTCTCCACCGGTGATGGTCGCCGAAATATTATCTCTGTCTTTAGCCATCGGATCCCAGCTCAAGCTATCAGTGCCCATCATATAAAACTTCTGGTAAGTACTTTTTACCGTTGAATCATCCTCATAAAACATCATAGCGACCTGTGAATTAAGAGCAAACTTATCACTTGTAGCTATTACTTTTTGGTTGACCAACTCGTTGCTAGAAGGTGCCTTGAATGAAAAATAGGCTGTCAACAATGTTGATCCGAAATACGCACTCTTCAAAACATTAACGGCCCCATTTGTCATAATTTCAGCAGCTTTTGATATAGCTTGGGGTATAATAGGTATAGAAGAGGCACCTGTGCCGCCAAAAACAGACCCTAAGATAAACACTCTAGGATTACCCGTTTGAGCCTGTTTTGCCAATTCTCCCCAAAAAGACTTTAAGTCATTATTTGTCGGTGACTTTGCTGCTTCAATGATGGAATGGTACATCATCATAGAACCTAAATGGGTTTGGGCACGATAGCCATGGCGGAGATTAAAATCTTCAACATTTTTTGCCAAAACAAGATCTGCTAAATCAGTCTCTTCACTATGGTTATACTGAGTATTACTATAATCAAAAACAGCTTTAAAAGTACTTTTATGCTCATAATTAGGACTAAACTCATAGTACTTTATATTAGCCGAAAAAAATGTGTCTTG
>OHWB01000442.1_pt1 | contig 12158 bp, 13 predicted proteins | sample 1579591 | NCBI WGS metagenome assembly OHWB01 (sample SAMEA3882503, study PRJEB24775) | human gut metagenome | biome: human-associated habitat; feature: intestine environment; material: feces | place: Netherlands | collected 2009/2010 | reverse complement strand
AACACTCTTGGTTCTGATGTAATGACGTCTCAGGAGGAGGAATTAGAGATTCATTATCTCATTCAAATAGATACAAGCAGCAAGAACGATACTCTTGCTATTGTAACCTATGAAGACACATCAGATATAAACAGAATCCCCAGACCGGAAGGATTATTATTCTAATTGACAGGCCCGCTTTTGAAAAGCAGGACTATTTGCTTTTAGATAAGGTTTCTTATCTGTTCCAACACTTGGGGACTCTGTATTTCACCATTTGTTTTCGAAATGATGTCGAACACGGGAACTCCTTTTAGCTTAGTATAGGCGGCGTTCTTCGCCTTATTTGCCGTTCTTGCCTTTGCGATATATGGAGCATCCCAAGTATAACTCTTGGGTTTAATTTGAATACCACAAATAAGAGAACCAGAACGGGAAGCCTCGAAATCGACAGCGTATGTGTGGTCGATTTCTCCGGACGTCTTTTCAAAAGAAAGCATAGGGAATTGCTCCGTTAAAACTGCGATAGTATTATTCTCCCTAAGAATAATGCCATTCCAGGTCTCACAGATTACTCTAAAGCGAACACACTCCTCGCATTCTTCAAGAGTCAAACCATGTCCATTATTGCGTACAGCAGCATAAAGGGCTTCGGCTCGTCCGTTCAAATCTTCTCTTGTCCTCCCGTACTGAGTATTAAGATTTTTAACATCCCAGAGAAGCTTATTAACCTCGGCTCTATTTGTTCTGATTAATGAGAAATCGTCAAGAATGGCACGATTCTCCCCGAGCAAAGAACGACGTTGTTCACCGCTCTGATAGTAGAAATCTTCCCAATCTTCTTTTGATTTCCATGATTGCAATTCAATGAGAGCGCTAACATACCCAACCGACCAAGGGTCATTGAGCATAAGCTTATTCCACATACCATTTGTGGAACTGAATTTATCTCGGTCTATTCCTAATACAAACTCATCCATAATGACAGCTAAATCATTCTTTTACAAAATCGTCGGGATTGTATGAAAACGTAATATCCTTTGTCCTGCTATCTTTTGAGTAAGTTATCATCACAATACCTTCTGCGAAGTGCTCAAGGGGCTTGGCTTGGATATAAGTATCTGCTTTAACCTGGACAGGAATATCATTAATATATCCATCGATGCCATGCTTTTCGTCGTTTGTGTCGCCGAGTCGAGAGTTTACGCCGAGTTCTTTTGCGATATGTTTAATAATGGCATCTTGGACCATAAGCCCTGAATAGGTCTTATTGATAATGAGATCTCTTTCCCATGCTTCAATATGTTCCCTCTTTACTTCAGCAAGCTTATCCCTAACTTCTTGGAACTTTTTCCATGCCGCATCTGTCGCTTTTTTTTATAGCTTCGGGATAATGCTCATTATACCATTTCTCCCATTCTTCAAGAGAATGATTAGGAACAGTGTCGTCATCTCGGAACACCTTTATTGTTTCTGATACTTGAGACACATTTTCCGGCTTGGTCGCCTTCGCGTATCCGTTGGAATTATTAATAACCGATTTAGAGTACTTTGGAACTGAGATGTCAGGGATGCCTATAGCTTTCGAAATCTTCTTATTCTTTATCGTTACCTTTTGGGTCATTTTGAATGCAGATTAAAACAGCGTTGATTGTTTCTCTCCGAACAGATTATCGGGATAAAAGATGGTGATATATCCTTTCTTCTTCTCATATGTAATGATTGGAACATCAATATGCTCAGGCAATATCATTTCCTTAGAGTCATAGGTGCTCGGCTTAATACTTACAGGTTGTTTGCCAATGAAACCATCGATACCAAGGGCTTCCTCATCAGGATTAGCCAAGCGATAACTTACATTTTGCTGTTTTGCAAGATAAGAAATGATGGCTTCCTGGAACTTTAAACCACAGTATGTCTTGGTATATACCAAATCTTTAACCCAGTTACGAATCATCTCTTTGTCAATGAGTTCTGCCGCTTCTTTCATTTGAAGGAACATATTATAAACCTTTTCGGTGGCATTATCGACTGCATTTGGCATTCTTTCCGAGTACCATTTAATCCACTCCTCAATGGATTTCCCATCGAATTCTTGGATTAAATCTGACATTTGACCAACTACATCAGGGCGTGTTCCCTGAGCATTGCCATTAACGAGATTAATAATCTGAGTCGTATACTTCGGGAATGTATACGACGGCGCGTTAGAAAGATTTTCCACCTCGCCGTTGGAAATATTTTTCTTCATTATATGTGAGAATTATGCTTGCTTGGGACAAATTTAGCGTTTTTTGTTAGATAAACCATCAGAATAACGCATGTCATAAATAAGGGACAAAAAACAGCCCCGGTAGTTGGCCGTGGCTGCGTCGTGAATTACCGCTTTCAGTAGCGTCCTCGTGAGACTTTGTCAAGCCGGGTGTCTACCTATTGCCGGATATATCGTTCGGCAGTGGGAATGGACAATCCGACTTCTTGGGCTATAGCCTTGAAGTCCTTCGCCTCGAATTCTTCCGGAAGCGAGTCCCAGAAGGATTTGAGCAGCAGCGGCTCCTTAGCCTGGCCTGTGACCATCTTGGAGGATGAAGAGGGAAGTTCCTTGATGACACGCAGCATGTGCTGCTGGAGCACTTCGCTGATGGCCATCGCGGTCTGGTAATCGTCCTCGCTACAGGTGCGTATCTCGTTCATGTCGCCATCTTCCCAGATGCGCAGCGCTGAGAGTATCATAGCTATGCGGAAGGTGCTGGTGGCGAGGCATCGGACGGAGGCCACAGTATCGTCGCCGAACAAGCCCACGTAGTCGGCCTGAAGCAAGGCAAAATGCTGGTTGAAAGCGATTCCTTGCTCCGGCCCATTTGATGACCTGTCGCAATATACCAAACATTATGTTTTGCGCAAGAATACCAACTCGCTGAGGAACAATAATATATCTTACAATGCCAACATAATGGTATTGCCAACATAAGGTAGGAAGAATTATCTGTTCTGTGGCAATGACGCATCTGCGTATCGTGCGGCAATCGTATATTCGCTCATAAGCACCTGCAAGGCTGCCGATGTTGACCCACGAGCCTGAATGGAGGACGTACTGAGAAAGATCCCATACTACCAGCGTGACCAGCGGGATCTGGCGGAACTCCTACCTTACAATTGGAAAAACATAAATGAATAGGCCCTTATCGTGACCGATCGGCCCAACTCGTACCCGATGGCCCAAAAGTTCGATATGTGCAATACGGGCATCACCGGAGGCTTACGGTATTGCGTGCAATCAAGAATTTCGATAAAAACGTAAAGCATATAGGTGTTCCCTTCATCACAAAGCATGTCCGTTTCTATCTATACGATCATACTGGGGACAGAATGTTGCCTATCTATGATTCCGTCATGTCAAGTAAGTAGATGAATCAGAAGACAATCACATACAAAGGGCTTAAGGCTTATTGGGATAAGATGGTGGCCGAAGCCGAAGGTAACGGCACATCTTTGGCTGAGTGCGAACGAAGGTTGTATAATAGGTTCAGGTCTTCCTCAAACACCATAAAGAAGTAATGCGACCTTGACGGTCGTAAGCTTCGGAGTTATTCTTTGATCTCTATTCCAGTAAGGCCTTCTTCGCGTAGCGGCGGAGGCTTTTCGGCAAGTTTAGCCCTGCTTCTACCGGGGCGAGGACTTCACGATGCTTAAAGGCTTGTTCTCGGGCGTATTCGCGGCTCGCGGCGGAGGGCGGTCCATTTTCGTATTTCTCCTTTGCGGCTCGTAAATCGGCCTCTATGCGTGCGATGGTGGCATCGCGGTTCTTCTTTGAAAGCTCGCATTCCCAGACGGTGATGACGGTCTTAGAGAGGGTGTCGAGGCGCTGGGCGTTGAGTTCGTCACGGTGCGCATCCAGCTGGAGGAATCCTTACTATGAGCAGGTGGTCAGGCGCCTGCGGGAGCAGGGGTATGAGGTGTATGACTTCCGGAATCCGCCGCACGGCGGGAAGGGGTTCCATTGGACCGACATCGACGAGAACGCCCCGAATTGGACGTTTGAGGAGTATGCCGAAGGGTTGGGCCATCCGCTTGCCGAGCGTCAGTTCAAGGCCGATCCGGACGCGTTGGAGTTGGCGACGCCTGCATGCTCGTTCTTCCTTGTGGCCGCAGCGCTCATACGGAAGCCGGATGGATGGCAGGAAGGGGAAAGAAGGTCGTGGTCTATATCCCGAAGATGGAGGAGCCGGAGCTGATGTACAAGCTGTTCGACAGGGTGGTGGAAGTCTTGACGACGTAATCAAAGCCATATAACTTGATAAGGAAAGAGTGTCATCTTGAGTAAGATTTTTTACTCAGTGATGTAAAAATCGTCGTTATATCAATCTGTATTGGATCCCTTCTGGGTGAATTTTTCATCTATGACCTGCCGTCGTCTCGCGATGAGATGGCGGCAGTTTTCGTACGGTTCTTCAAATTATTTTCCACTAAATCGTTGGAATATTTCGGGATTTAGCAGAGAATATTTAACTTGCGACATCAAAACGATACGACTATGCTTATTGGCAGAAAAGAAGAACTCCGGGAGCTCAATGATGCTTTCAAGTCTGAATACTCCGAATTCGTGGCGGTGTACGGCCGTCGCCGTGTGGGCAAGACTTTCCTCGTGCGGGAGGCGTTCAACTATGAATTCACTTTCCAGCACACAGGCGTCGCGAAGGAGAAGATTGCAGGTCAGCTTGCCGCTTTCCGCACTTCGCTGATTGACTACGGCTACAAGGATTGTCCGGAACTTGCCAGCTGGCCCGATGCCTTCAATTCCCTGAAGGTTGGCATCAAATCCAGCCGGAAGAAAAAGAAGGTGATCTTCATTGACGAGATCTCTTGGATGGATACGCCCAAGTCCAATTTCGTTTCTGCCCTGGAGCATTTCTGGAACGGCTGGTGCAGCGCCCGCAAGGACGTTCTGCTGATTATCTGTGCTTCCGCCACGTCTTGGATCATTAACAAGGTCATCAAGGACAGGGGAGGACTCCACAACCGTGTGAACACGCAGATCTATCTGATGCCTTTCACACTGAAGGAGTGCGAGGAGTACCTACAGAGCCGGAACATCCGTATCAACCGGTATCAGATTCTCACTCTCTATATGGTGATGGGAGGACCGGCTTACTACTGGAGCCTGCTGCAGCGGGGAAAATCTGCCGCCCAGAACATTGACAATCTCTTCTTTGCGGAGAACGGGAAACTGCGCGGGGAATACAGTGCCCTGTACGAGTCACTTTTCAAGAATCCGGACCGTTACATCAAGATTGTGGAGGCTCTGGGGGACAAGGCCAAAGGTCTCACGCGCCAGGAGCTGATTGATGATTACGGCCTGGAGAATAGCGGTGTCCTGACCACCTGCCTGGAAGAGTTGGAGCAGTGCGGCTTCATCCGCAAGTACGCCGCCATCGGCAAGGAGAAGAAAGGTGCTCTTTTCCAGCTTATCGACAACTACACGCTCTTCTATTACAAGTTCATCAAAGAGTCCGGCGGTGACCCGGCCTTCTGGAGCCATTCCCTCAATTCGGGCGTGCAACGCGCCTGGTCCGGCCTGGCCTTCGAGCGGGTATGTCTTCAGCATGTGGGGCAGATCAAAGCCGCGCTGGGCATTGCAGGAGTGATGACCAAACAATGCGCCTGGCGTTCCGACTCGAAAAATCTGGGGCCGGGAGAGAGAGGGGCGCAGATAGACCTGCTCATCGACCGCAGGGACGACACCATCAACATCTGCGAGATGAAGTGGGCGTCCGAGCCATACGTCATCGACAAGGATTATGATGAGAAACTCCGGAACAAGGTCGCTGCCTTCATCCGTGAGACCGGAACCAGGAAGTCCATTCTCATAACAATGGTCACCTCCTACGGCGTGAAGGAGAATATGTACTCTGATGCAGTGCAGTCCCATGTGATGATGGACGATCTCTTTGCGTAGAGAATATTTTCCGCTAAAAGTCTCCCGAAAAGCGGGATTCAGTAAAGTATTTCGTCTTCCTTCTTCACGTAGCGGCGGAGAGATTTTGGGAGGCCCGGCTCGGCTTCGACCTGGGCGATGATTTCACGATGCTTAAAGGCTTGTTCTCGGGCGCATTCGCGGCTCGCGGCGGAGGGCGGTTCATTTTCGTATTTCTCCTTTCTGGCCCGTAAATCGGCCTCTATGCGGACGATGGTGGCGTCGCGGTTCTTCTTTGAAAGCCCGCATTCCCAGACGGTGATGACGGTCTTAGAGAGGGTGTCGAGGCGCCGGGCTTGAGTTCGTCACGGGCGATCTTCTCTTTCTACAAAATTCGGAGCATAACCACCCAAAAAGCGGTAAAACCTTATTAAAAATGCGCGCGAGGCCGGCGGCCGCCCCACTTTTCGGAGCATGGCCACCACTTGTCCGTTAACTTTGCAGCTCAACCATAAATTGAGCGAGCCATGGCAGGTAAATGTAAAGAAATGAACAAGATCCAGCAAGCGTTGCATCATTCATGGCCTGTTTTTTAATCTTTCAAACAAGCAAGCGGTATGACTTTAACTCCGTCTGGGCGTGTGTAAGCCATGCTGCCACCTGTCATGACAATCATCAGGTCGGGTTCGCGCAGTGGCACCTGCTTTTCTGTCTCATTATGCACTTGAATGAGTCGTTTTATTTCCAAAAGATGTTTGGCTCCTTCTTCTATCTCACGGCTGCCAAGTTTGCACTCTATCAGAGCATAGCGTCCATCATCAAGATGAAGCACAAGGTCGGCTTCCAGTCCGTAGCGGTCGCGATAGTATGAGAGGCGGCTATCGTGAGAAGCAGAATACACCCTAATATCTCGTGCGCACATTTGCTCAAAAATAAAGCCAAATGTCTTTAATTGAGTCTTCAAGGATTCTGGTGACAGGTTGAGTGATGCGACTGCAACCGATGGATCACAGAAGGCTCGTTTGGGTCTGCTTTGGATTGTTGTCTTGCTCCTTATGGAAGGGCACCAAGCCTCTATGTCCTGAATGACAAACAGTTTTTCCAATGCCTCGATGTAGCTTTCAAGCGTAGGCCTGGTACATTCTACATCATCAGCAGCGGTAACGTCTGCCAATATGGATGTGGTTTTCGCCAATGTAGAGATGTTGCGTGCGTATGATTTCATTATCAGATGCGCCAACTTCTGATTCCTCTTTACCCCATCTATGCGTGATATGTCATTTTTATAAACAGACTTTACATACTCTTTGGCAACAAGTAATTTTGACTTGTCGTCACCTAAATTCAATGTTGCAGGCCAACCTCCTCTGCATGCAGCAAATATGATTTCTTCCATTTTTAGTTCCGAGGTAGCGAAGATTTCTTCTTGAGGATTGTCGAACATCTCCATCAATGATACGCTGCCGTTAGATTCACCATATTCCCACAGACTCATGGGCAGCATCTCCATCCGAGAAATACGCCCTGTTCCACTATGATGGATTCTACTGTCATCAATAGCGTTAGACTCTGTCAATATGAATTGGCCAGGCAAGCCACGCTCATCAACCTATGTGCGCACTGCATCCCATAGCATTGGGGCATCTTGCCATTCATCTATCAAGCGAGGCATTTCCCCTTCCAATAAGAATGAGGGCTTGGTAATGGCTGTAGCCAAATATTCTTCACGATGGTCGGTATCTTGTAAACTAATAACACTATTGGCCAACTGCTTGGCAGTGGTGGTCTTGCCACACCATTTTGGTTCTTCAATGAGCACTGCTCCCATTGCTTTAAGATGCGCTTTAAGTCGCACGTCAAAGACTCTATTTAGATATGCCATACTCGATTTTGTTTTATGCTGCAAAGGCACTCATTTTACTTTGATTACCAAACGCATTTTAAGTTTTTGATGTGATTTATTTTAAGTATTTGTTGTAATTCATTTGTAATCTTTGATGTATTTCATTTATAGTTTTTGTGGCATTTTCATCATGTGTTTTTGTGACAATCCATCGGGTGCTTAAAAATAAATGTGATTTATTTGCACTACCTTTGCAGCAGTTGAGTACGTGTTGCTTATCGTTGCTTATTTCCATATTTGCAGCACATTCGCAGCACATTTGCAGCACGCTCACGCAAATGGCTTGTTTAAAACGGTGCGCATTTCGATGAGGTTAAGATGCTGATATTCAATAAATAAAGTCACCTTTCTCCCTATCGAGATAATACTGGAAATGTGAGGTATTGCTATGATAACCAGTTGTTTAGCCGCCACGACTTCCGGAAGCCGTGGCCAATGAGTTGGTCGGCTCGACAAAGCTCGCCAAACATTTTTGCATAGAAATGGCCGACATGGGGACTGACCGCATCATTCCGCGCGGATGGCGTCGGCGGGGTTGGAGTGGGCGGCGTGGAGGGTGTGGAAGAAGATCGAGACGACAGCGATGAGAACTCACCGTCATTCCTTTTGGTCCTTACTGCCGCAGGTGGTGCCTACAAACGAGAAGACGGAGTCTATGTCGCTCCTGTCAATCTTCTGAAGCCATAACCCATAAGCCCACGGCAAAGGCTACGACCCCTGGCCGGCCATCAAGGCCCCCGTCGCCGTCTGATCGTCCGTCTTTGCATAAGTGCCTCCATAAGCTCTGATTTAAGGCACACGACAAGACAGTGTACCGCACCGAAAGAGTCCGTGGCGGATAACATGTTGTTGGTTAATGAGTTAATAAAACTCGTGGTACCAAAAAACAGCACCACGAGTTTGCTCTTTTCTTTCATTATCAACACTTTAGGTGCCACGGCTGTCAGGCTTCTCTCTTAAAACCAAACAAATCAAAACAGCTTCTTACTTGTTGCCATTTGAAAACCTAAAAAACCTGAAAACGCCTGAAAACTGAAATATTTTTGGAAGTCTGAATATTTCCAGCAAAATTTACATTAGCATTTATTGTGTGAGGGCATTCTCTATCTGAGGATGACTTTTTTCGTATATGGTTGTGAGGGAAATAACCTATTAATATATTCATACAATGATTGGATGGAACAAAGCTGAAGTCAAGGCTTCGAAAGGAAGCTGGACGGGCAAAGGAGACCTGTTTTCACAGGTGTTTCGGTGCTGAAAGGCTGAAAATCATGGAGTGGCATTGATGAGATGACTGCGTTTTTTTGATTGAAATAATTAATGAAATATTAGTGACGGGGTTTTAAACAGACGAGCCGCGATTGTTGTGGAGCAGCAGAAAGTCACCAATATGCTTTTGGCTAACATTGTGGACTTGCTAAAACTTCCTGATTCCGAAAAGGAAAGATGGCAATCAATCAATATGGGGCTACAACTTTTTCAAAGCGCATCCAAGAATCCTGAACTATATGATGATGCTTTGGAAGAATTCCTGAAGGCCGAGTCATTGAGGAAGCAGGACCCTTTTGTCCTTTATAGAATAGCAAGCATATACCTGTATGTGGAGAGATGCTTGGATCCGGCAAAAGCACAGCACTATTTCTCTAAGGCCGCTAAGTATGCCATTATTGGGACAGACCCTGAATATGCCAAGTTGGCAAAACTGATGATTAGTCCTACGAATAGGGGGGCATTTCTTGGGACGGAGAATGATTTCATACGTACTTTTTCTTCAGATTCGTATGATAATGCGGCATTCGCGTCGTATGTAATAGAAGATTTGGATTCAGCGGTTAAGTATCAGCAAAAGGCGTACGAACTTGACCCTACACCCGAACATACTTACAATTTGGCTAAATACTATTCTCATAAATCTTGTTTTGATGAATCAAAGAAATATCTGGGTGAGGCGATAAACAAAGGGCCTAAATTCGCCGCTACTGTGTTCCAAGAGGCTGATATGGTGTCGAAACAGGAAATCATATCGTTCTTGACTAAGAAAAATGATGAACTCAATGCCAATCTGAACGATGTTATAAATAAAATTGATGATCCAGACGTAAAAGCACAATTGACGGATTCAATGACATCAGAATCTTATCCTGCAAGGTGTAGGCTTCTCAAGAGGGCGGCAAAACTTTTTCTGTAAATAGTAATTTATTAATAATTAATAATATATGTGTATGGTTTGTATTTTTCCGAATATCGAGTATTCGAATTCTTTTCTTAGATTGAGAGGAAAAGATGGTGATGTCCGACCAGTACCAAAATCTATGATAACCCTTCTTTCTGGTCAGGGGTCACACCCAGGGTTTCATTTTATTAAGAAGGATTTTTCCGAACAGTTTGATAATGACATTAACAAACTAGAACAGAACATTTTTTGATTGTGTTTGCGGGTATCATCCCGGAGATGATCTTGAATCTATTTTCCACAAGATTCAAATTTGGGGAGGCATCACTGGCCGCAACATCTATGTGCGACAGAATTTCAGCTGGAGTCCGATAGCTCCAAAATATCAAGAGTTGGTGGATGCATGTTTGAATATAAACGACCTTTCGGAAGAATCAATCGACAAGTTGTATGAGGCATTTGTGAGGTTCAGGGAGGTTAAGTTTATTGATGTTTCATTCACTACGAAGCATATCCATTTTTGGACATACGTGAATCTTAAGCAGGATGCTTTCCCTATTTTTGACAAGGTAATGTCGCAAAATCTGCTTAACAAGAAAGTGAACTTCAGAAACTTAAAGGCGTATTGGCGTGATATGATTACCAAATCCAAGGAAGAAAACGTCAACCTTATATCCCTTGAGCGCCAGTTGTTTAACAATTTCCAACTATAAGTTTTAGGAGGATAATTGGACTTAGCAGTCAGGTGTCAGAACTCTGAATTTGTTGGAGAGAATCATAGTTTCCTCATACGGGAGCATATTCTCCATAAAATGCTTCCTTCGTAGTGTAATTTAACCTTGACAGGAGCATTTAACTTTGTTTTTGCTTCTGTCAAGGTTTTGCGACCTAATAGATCTCACCGGCCCAAAGCATCTTAAAGAAGTCACACACGTAGATGAGTTCGATATTCCCGGTTTTTCGTGTGAGCCGGTCGGTGGACACCAGAATCAACCTTGCTTCCGGATGTTCTTCGGAAAAGCGGTTGAGTCCTGTCTTGTGCTTGGTTTGAACATCATCGGTGGATTTTATCTCAATCGCCACTTTGGCGTCACCGAGGATGGCATCTACCTCAATGTCTGAATATGTGTGCCAATATGAAAGATCCTTTTTCTTGTCGTTGTAACCCAAGTATGCGATAAGTTCCTGCATCACAAGATGTTCAAATGCGTGACCATATTCAGGAGTGCCTGCTCTCAGATTATTCCTTCCCATCAGATAATTGACTATTCCTACATCGAAATAGTAAAACTTCGTGGCTTGCGTCAACTTTCTTTTGATCACGTTCCGGTAGGCAGGAATCTCATAGCCTATGAGCGTGTCATAGAGGATTTGGAAATATGCCTTGACGGTGTTCGCGGCCACGCCACAATCTGACGCGATGTTTTCATAGTTGATGATCTCGCCGTCGCTTATCGCCGCCACCTCCATAAATCTTTCGAATATACCGATGTCTTTGACGGCTGCCTCCTCAAGAATCTCTTCTTTGAGGTACACTTCGACATATCCTTTCAATCGCCTTTCTGCATTGTTTACCATATAATGCCTTGGAATCATTCCGTTTTGTATGGCTCGGGAAAGGTCATAATCCGGAATTTCGGCACTTACAAGAGGAAACAAGGTTTCTAGGATGGCGCGTCCACCAAGTGTGTTCGCTCCTCTCTTTTTCAGTTTTCTGGCACTTGAACCGCTCAGTATGAAATAGAGGCCTTTCTCGACCATCAAACTATGAACCGTGTCCAAAAGATCCGGCACTTTTTGAATCTCATCAACTATCACAAGTGTCTTTTCGGGGTATTTGTCAAGGGCCTCTTTGAATAGTTCCGGTTTGCGTTGAAGGCGCTTTCGCAGATCCGAATCAAGCAAATCAAAATACACCGCATCCTTAAACTTCTCTTTGAGAAGCGTGGATTTCCCTACCTGACGAGCGCCGAAAAGGAACATTCCTTCATCAAGACGGCTATCTATATCAAATATTCTATTATACATAGCATTAATTGTTTTCGCTCTGTAGGGTTGCGGATTTTTTAATAATAACCGCAACTATGTTGCGAATATAATAATAGTATTGCAAAAATCAAGTGGTTCTTCATATTCAAGCTTTTCCAGACGCTCCTTTTCCTCCTGAGGCATCTCTTTTTTCAGGATGG
>OHWB01000441.1_pt1 | contig 12163 bp, 10 predicted proteins | sample 1579591 | NCBI WGS metagenome assembly OHWB01 (sample SAMEA3882503, study PRJEB24775) | human gut metagenome | biome: human-associated habitat; feature: intestine environment; material: feces | place: Netherlands | collected 2009/2010 | reverse complement strand
CGCGTGGGCGGAATATGAAACCAACGGGCGGCGACGTGCCGCGAATAGCTAGTATCGGGCGTGGAAATACGCGGAAAGGAATCGGCTGTGGGCGGCAAGGTGAGCGGCGATTGGAGAAAAGCGGATCGGCTGTTCGGCAACGACCCGGCAGGGCTGGACGAATCGGCGCGCGGAATCGTGGTGCTGGTCGCCGTCGGACTGCTGGTGGGTGTGCTGTCCGGCATGTTCGGCATTGGCGGCGGCACGGTGATCGTGCCCGCGCTCGTCTGGCTGGGGCTATCTCAACGCAACGCGGCCGCCACGTCCATGCTGGCGATCGTGCCGACCGCCATTTCCGGCGTTGTTTCCTATGCGGCCGGCGGGAATGTCGACTGGCTTGCCGCGGCTCTGCTGTTCTGCGGCATGTTCGTAGGCGGGCAGGTCGGCAGTTGGCTGCTCTCGCGGTTGCCGGAATTGGCACTGCGGTGGATTTTTGTGGTGTTTCTTGTTTTTGTGGTGGTCGACCAGGTGAGTTTCGTGCCGTCACGCGACCACCAGATCACTATGACGGTGGCGACCGGTGTCTGCATGGTGCTACTGGGTGTGGTCATCGGCATGCTGGCGGGATTGCTGGGTATTGGTGGTGGCGCGCTGGCGGTGCCGGCGTTGTCGATTCTGTTCGGCGCATCCGACCTGATCGCGCGCGGCACCTCGCTGCTGGCCATGTTCCCGAATTCGATCACGACCAGTGTGGCGAATATGAAGCGCAATCTGGTGCATGTGAAGGCCGCGCTGATCATCGGGTTGGTGGCGGCTGTGACCGCGCCGCTCGGCACGTGGATTGCGGGGGAGGTTTCGCCACGAGTTGGGGCGATTATGTTCGCCTGCTATCTGTGCGTGCTGCTGGTGCGGTCCGTGTTCGTGGCTGTGAAGGCCACGCGTGCGGCGCGGGTTGCGCGGGTTGCGCGGGGCTGAGTGGCGCGGGCATTTTTCCCAGTGGCTGGATAATTCTGGCGTGTGAGGCGTGCGTCAGCGGTGGTTTTTATCCAGCCGCTGGGATTTTTGTCGTATGAGAAGGTCCTCAGAGGTCGGATTGTTCCAGCCGGTGGATGTTTTGGATGTGGGTGCGATTGTGGTGGGCGTAATTCCCCCTGTTCATACGGTGGATATGTTGCGGTCATCATATGGCGATGAGTGTTCATCTGCCGTTCTTCTGTAGTGCGGTGTGCGTTGGCTTGCGGCGCATAGCGTGGGCGGTGGCATCGAAAGATCCAAGCAATGCAGCCGCGGAAAGGTTCCGCGCAGCCGGAAAACATGGTCGAAACGGGCGTTACCTAACGGGCGCAACCGAAACGGCAGGTTGGACGGCACGGAAGAAACTGCATGGAAGAAAGAAGAAACATGAGCAAGCACAAAGCTTTGAAGGGCGCGATCGCAGCACTCGCCTCCGTCGCAACGCTCGGCGCGCTCGCCGCGCCGGCGCTCGCAGCTGACACCGCAACCATCTACAGTCCCAACGGCAAGCCGGTCGCGGAACTCGCCAAGCATGGCGGCGCGCAGCGCATCGCCACCATCGGCAACAAGAACGCGAAGAACGTCGTCCTGTTCCTCGGCGACGGCATGGGCGATTCGGAAATCACCGTCGCCCGCGACTACCTGAAGGGCGCCAACGGCCACTTCGACGGACTTGACGCGGTCGGCCAGCCGAGCGCGCTTGACGACGTGCAGGCGGGCACCGGCCAGTACACGACCTTCTCGGTCGGCAACGGCAGCAAGGACAGCGCTGTCGGCAAGGATGGCGACGGCAAGCTGGTCGCCAACCCCAATCCGGGCAAGCTTACCCCCGTAACCGATTCCTCCGCATCCGGTTCCGCATGGGCCACCGGCACCAAGACCTACAACAACGCCGTTGACGTTGATATTTACGGCAATCCGCAGCTGAACCTCTTCGAGCTGGCCAAGGCGGCCGGCAAAGCCACCGGCAATGTGACCACCGCCGAAATCCAGGATGCTACCCCGGCCGTGCTGGAATCGCATTCGTCCGAACGTGCCTGCTACGGCCCACAGGGCAAGACCGACGGCACGTCCAACAATGCCTCCAAGCAGTGCCTCATCAACCAGCTTAAGGAAAACGGCGGCATCGGCTCCATCTCCGAGCAGCTGCTCGACACCCGCGCCGACGTAACCATCGGCGGTGGTTCCAAGTACTTCCGTCAGACCGTGCAGGGCGGTGAATACAAGGGCAAGACTGTGTGGGAGCAGGCCAAGGAAATGGGCTTCCAGACCGTCGAGAACGATCCGGCTGCCATGAACGCGCTGCAGTACAAGGACGGCCAGCCAGTGCTCGCCCTGATGAGCGACGGTAACATGCCGACCAAGTTCAACCCGTCCAAGGCCACCGCCAAGGATCCAGCTAAGGACGCCAACCCGACCGTGTGCACCCCGAACGCCGACTGGCTCGGCAATCAGGGCTCCTCGCTCAAGGACATGACCAAGAAGGCGCTCGATTTGCTGAACGACAACCCGAACGGCCAGAAGAACGGCTTCTTCCTGCAGGTCGAGGGCGCCTCGATCGATAAGCAGGACCACGCAGGCAATGCCTGCGGCCAGATTGGCGAGACCGACGACTTCGACCAGGCCATTGCCTACGCCATGCAGAACGTGGACCTCACGAACACGCTGGTGATCGTCACCGCCGACCACGCGCACACCTCCCAGATCCTCAACGCCCAGCCGGCCTACGCGCTGTCCACCGTGCTGAAGACCGCTGATGGCAACAACATGGTCGTCTCCTACGGCACCGCCCAGGACGATTCTCGCGATGCAGACGGCGGCTACAACGGCGGCGACATGGAGCACACCGGCACCCAGCTGCGTATCGCGGCTTCCGGCCCTGGCGCACAGCGCGTCATCGGCCTGACCGACCAGACCGACAACTTCTACACGATCGCCGGCGCTCTGGGACTGGCCACTTCCGCCGAATCGCAGAAGGCACTGTCTGACAACGGCACTGTGAAGGTCTCCGCTGCCGACGGCAAGTTCACCGCGGACGTCGACGGCTTCAACGGCGACGCTGTGCTCAGCTACGAGCTGAAGGACAAGAACGACAAGACCGTGGCCGCGTCCGATTCCTCCACTCCGCTCTCCGGCGTGCGCGTCAAGACCGCACAGACCACTCCGATCGCGCTCGACGGCGTGACCGAAGGCTCCGAATACAAGCTCACCGTCACCGGCCGCCAGTCCGGCAAGGCCGTGACCGTCGACTTCCAGGCTCCGGCCGCCAACTCCGCCGACAAGAACAACGGCAAGCCGGGCGCTGACAAGAACGGCGTAATCGCTTCCGGCAAGGTCAACAACGATACGAAGGCCGGCCCGTTTGGCGCCGCACTGCTCGGCAAGACCGGCACCGCGGTGCTGGCTGCGGCTGTTGCGATCGCCATGCTGGTTGCCGTCGCGATGCTCATCAAGACCGCGAAGGCCGCCAAGAACGACCGCTGATTGGCTGAATAACCTCCGATAATCCCCAAAACCGCCGCCGCTGAGATGCTCCCCAGCGCCGGCGGTTTTGGGTTTTGCGCAAAGTTGAGTGAGGTGTGCTCAAGAATTTTTGCGATTTTGGGAATAATAACTTGCGATTCAAAGTTGAGTGGTGTAGGCTCAAGTTTTGGAAAGCATGAGAGACGGCAATCCGGAAACGGCGATCCGAAACTCGAGCGAAGAACGAAAAGAACGTATAGCGAACCTATTGCAAAGGAGACCAAATATGGGACGCGCAGTTGGCATTGATCTGGGTACTACCAATTCCTGCATCGCAACTCTTGAAGGTGGCCAGCCCACCGTTATCGTGAACGCCGAAGGCGCTCGCACCACACCGTCGGTCGTGGCATTCAGCAAGTCCGGCGAGATTCTGGTCGGCGAAGTCGCCAAGCGTCAGGCCGTCACCAACGTCGACCGCACCATCAGCTCCGTCAAGCGCCACATGGGCACCGACTGGACCGTCGAAATCGACGGCAAGAAGTGGACCCCGCAGGAGATTTCCGCCCAGGTCCTGATGAAGCTGAAGCGCGACGCCGAAGCCTACCTTGGCGAACCGGTCACCGACGCCGTCATCACCTGCCCGGCATACTTCAACGACGCCCAGCGTCAGGCCACCAAGGACGCCGGCACCATCGCGGGCCTGAACGTCCTGCGTATCATCAACGAGCCGACCGCAGCCGCACTGGCCTACGGCCTTGAAAAGGGCAAGGAAGACGAGCGCATCCTGGTCTTCGATCTCGGTGGCGGCACCTTCGATGTGTCCCTGCTGGAAATCGGCAAGGACGACGACGGCTTCTCCACCATTCAGGTGCAGGCCACCAACGGCGACAACCACTTGGGCGGCGACGATTGGGACCAGAAGATCATCGACTGGCTCGTCGGCGAAGTCAAGAACAAGTACGGCGTTGACCTGAGCAAGGACAAGATCGCCCTGCAGCGTCTGAAGGAAGCTGCTGAGCAGGCCAAGAAGGAACTGTCCAGCTCCACCAGCACCTCCATCTCCATGCAGTACCTGGCCATGACCCCTGACGGCACCCCGGTGCATCTGGACGAGACCCTGACCCGTGCCCACTTCGAGGAAATGACCTCCGATCTGCTGGGCCGCTGCCGCACCCCGTTCAACAACGTGCTGCGCGACGCTGGCATCGGCGTCTCCGACATCGACCACGTGGTCCTCGTCGGTGGCTCCACCCGTATGCCGGCCGTCAAGGAGCTCGTCAAGGAGCTCACCGGCGGTAAGGAAGCCAACCAGTCCGTGAACCCGGATGAAGTCGTGGCCGTCGGCGCAGCCGTGCAGTCCGGCGTCATCAAGGGCGACCGTAAGGACGTCCTGCTTATCGACGTGACCCCGCTGTCCCTCGGCATCGAAACCAAGGGTGGCATCATGACCAAGCTGATCGAGCGCAACACCGCCATCCCGACGAAGCGTTCCGAAGTCTTCTCCACCGCTGAAGACAACCAGCCGTCCGTGCTCATCCAGGTCTACCAGGGCGAGCGTGAGTTCGCTCGCGACAACAAGCCGCTGGGCACCTTCGAACTGACCGGCATCGCTCCGGCTCCGCGTGGCGTCCCGCAGATCGAAGTCACCTTCGATATCGACGCCAACGGCATCGTGCACGTGTCCGCCAAGGACAAGGGCACCGGCAAGGAACAGTCCATGACCATCACCGGTGGTTCCGGCCTGCCGAAGGACGAGATCGACCGCATGGTCAAGGAAGCCGAAGCCCACGAGGCCGAGGACAAGAAGCGTAAGGAAGACGCCGAGACCCGCAACCAGGCCGAGTCCTTCGCCTATCAGACCGAGAAGCTCGTCAATGACAACAAGGACAAGCTCTCCGACGATGTGGCCAAGGAAGTCACCGACAAGGTCAACGAGCTCAAGGAAGCCCTGAAGGGTGAGGACATCGAGAAGATCAAGTCCGCCCAGAGCGAGCTGATGACCTCCGCCCAGAAGATCGGCCAGGCCCTCTACGCACAGCAGGGTGCCGCCGACGCCGCCGGTGCGGCCGGCGCTGCTGGCGCAGGCGCTGCTGGCTCCGCTTCCAACGGCTCCGACGACGACGTGGTTGACGCTGAAGTCGTGGACGATGACGACAAGGACAACAAGTAATCATGTCCGATTTCAACAAGGACGAGTACCTGAACGACCTGCCCGACATGGATGACCTGTCCGGGCAGGCCGCCCCGGCCGCCGCTTCCGCTGCTGACGGCGCTTCCGCCGATTCCGCCGCTGCCGCCGCTGGCGCAACGCAGGAAGGTGCAGCTCAGCCGGCTGCCGCGCAATCGCAAGAAAACGGCGATTCCGCTGCCGCTGACGGTGCTGACAAGGCAGACGCTGCCGACGGCAAGGCCGACGATACGCTGACCCCCCTTGGCCAGGCCAAGAAGGAAGCCGCCGAATATCTGGAGGCGCTGCAGCGCGAACGCGCGGAGTTCATCAACTTCCGCAACCGCGCGCAGAAGGAGCAGGAACGCTTCCGTCAGCACGGCATCATCGACGTGCTGACCGCCCTGCTGCCGGCCCTCGACGACATCGACCGCATCCGCGAACACAGCGAAATGGACGATTCGTTCAAGGCCGTCGCCAACAAGATCGACAAGGCGTTCGAGAAGTTCGGCGTTGAGAAGTTCGGCGAAAAGGGCGAGGATTTCGACCCGACGAAGCATGACGCGATCCTGCACAAGCCGGATCCGAATGCCGAGAAGGAAACCGTCGACACCGTGGTGGAAGCCGGCTACCGCATCGGCGACCGCGTGATCCGCGCGGCCCGTGTGGTCGTGGCTTCTCCGCAGAACTGATCGCGCATTCGCACAATCCGCGTATCCGCGCGAAACGCATGTGACGAGTAATCGGGCCCCTCTGAAAAACGAGGGGCCTTCGATTACCTGAAACAACGGTTCAACGACAACTGTTTGAAAGTTTGAAAAACTGTACTTTTTACTGCATGAAAACCTCACGAAAGGAGGCACATCATGGCTGAGAATGAATGGCTGAGCAAGGATTTCTATAAGGTCCTCGGTGTCTCCAAAGACGCCACCGACGCCGAAATCACCAAAGCGTACCGCAAGCTGGCGCGCAAATACCATCCCGACCTGAACAAGACGAAGGAAGCGGAGGAGAAGTTCAAGGACATCTCCGAAGCGTACGACGTGCTGAGCAACAAGGAGAATCGTCAGAAATACGATGCGATTCGCCAGTTCGGCATGGGCGGCGCGCGTTTCGCCGGCGGTTCCGGCCAGGGCGGCTTCGACGCGGGCGCGTTCTCCGACATCTTCGGCTCGATGTTCGGCGGCGGCGCAGGCATGGGCGGCAATGGCTCGCGTATCCGCTTCCAGACCAATGGCGGCGGCAATCCGAACCTCAACGACATCTTCTCGATGTTCGGCGGCGGTGCGGGCGGCCCGGGCGCAGGCTCCGCCTACGAACGCTACGGCGCTGACGATTACGAGCAGCCGCAGCCGGAAAACGGCGAGGACCGCAACTCCAAGATCCGCCTGACCTTCCGCCAGGCCGTCAAGGGAGCCACGGTTTCGCTGTCCGCGGACGGCAAGAAGTTCAAGACGCACATCCCCGCCGGCGTGCACGACGGGCAGAAGATCCGTCTCACCGGTAAGGGCAAGCCGGGCCGCAATGGCGGCAAAAACGGCGATCTGTACCTGCATATCACCGTCGCCGAAGACCCGAAATTCACCCTGCGCGGACGTGACATCATCATGCCGCTGCCCATCACCGTCAGCCAAGCCGTGAACGGCGCGAAAGTGACGGCCACGGATATCGACGGAAACGAAATCGCCTTCAAAGTGCCTGCCGGCTCGTCCAGCGGCGCGGAAGTGCGCATCGCAGGCAAGGGCGTGGCCAATCCGCACGAGAACGGCGATTTGGTCGGCCGTGTGGAGATCCGCGTTCCGGAGCATCCGAACCTCGTTGCCAAGCATGCCGCGAAGGAATTCGACAAGGCATGCGGTGACTTCGCCGACGAGCTCGCTCGGGAGCGCTGACCGCCATGGCACGCTCATCGCGGACTTCCCAAGCCTCCCAAGCGCGCGCCGCACGGCAGATCAAGCGGCTGTATGAAATGTGCGCCATGGCGATCGTGGCCGGCCGGGCCGACCTGGACGGTGCCGCCGAAGTCGGTTTCGACATCGAGCTGCCCGTCTTCTCGGTCGGTGCGGCCGGCGAGCTCGCCAACGTGCATCCGCAGACGCTGCGCCAGTACGATCGCCTTGGCTTGGTCGTACCGCAACGTACGGAAGGTGGCGCGCGACGCTATTCGCTGCGCGACATCTCCCGCCTCGCGCAGGCGCAGCAACTCAGCCAGGAGGAAGGCGTCAACCTGGCTGGAATCACGCGCATCCTCGAACTTGAGGAAGAGAACCGCGAGCTGCGCCGCCAAGTGGAGCGGCTGCGCAAGCCGGCCGGTTCCAGCGTGTTCGCCGCGGACGCGGACGGTGGCATCGTGGAAGTCGAGCGGTCCCAGCGCGCGCGCATGTGGCGCAGGCAGCTGCGAGCCGATGCACGGCAGCTTCCGTCGCGCGAATCCGTACGGGCGGAACGTGCGGAAGAGGGGGACGATATGGGCTCCAGGTCAGTGGTAGTTTGGGGAATTCGCTGACAGCCCATTCGCTGACTTTCCTGAAAAGCGCTGGAAAACCCTAAAAAAATCTAAAAAAACAGCAAAATCGGGCATATATCGCGGGGGTATGCCCGATTTTTGGTATGCAACTACTCATAACGCCGCATCTGTCTCGCAATGATGTCTCTATTGTGAGGAATAATATTACGTATCCGCGTTGAAGTTCGTATTTCTTCCGGCTGGCCCACAGCTTCGATGAAATATGACTGCTTATTTCCGCGAAGAATCGGGGGAGGGCATGCGGTGGATACAGAAAGGTTAGGAGCGTACAGTGCCAAGAGTTGCGTTCACCGCAAAGACCCGCAAATACCTGGGGTCTCTCGATGCTGTGGAATCAGTCACTCAGTATCGAATTTGCTATTCCAAGGAATTCCGTGACGACTGCATGCGCAGGTATGCCGAGGGTGGCTCGCCTGCCGCGATTTTCCGCGAGGCCGGCTTGGATCCGAAGATCATCGGCTACAAGCGCGTCGAGCGTTGCATCGCCCGCTGGAAGGCGGAGAATGCCGAGAAGGCCGCTCAGGAGCAGGAGGCTCAGGAGTAGTCGCACGCAAGTCTTGCGATTCGTCTAAAAGGGGTCTATGACGGATTGCTGCGATTGCGGCCGACCGATTTCGTCGGATGCGTTGTTCGTTGCGGAGGCACTTGGGGGATTTCCAAGTGCCTCCGTTGCTATGGGTTGGTTGCTGCGTTGGCTTGCGCGAATTGGCTTGTGCATGAGTCGGTTTGCGTGAGCCGATTGGTGCGAGCCGATTGGTATGAACCGATTGGCGGACCGGCTTGATGGAACCGTCCCGTTTTTTCTGCGCGCTGAAGCGCTTCCGTCGTGCCGCTCTGCTGAAATGGTCGTAGCTGACGAAGAATGTAGCTATCGGAGAACGAAGCGTAACGATTGCGAGGAAACGTAATGACCGAGCTGAACAACGGTATCCAGAACGGCGCCCAGGAAGTTTCGAAGCTGATGCTCAAAGCCGTGTTCTGGGACATGGACGGCACGTTGATCGATTCCGAACCGTATTGGCACGAAGGCGAGCTGAAAATCGCAGCCGACCACGGCGGATACTGGGATGAGGACCTCGCTTGGCAGGGTTCCGGCACGCCGGTTCCGGACGTGGCACGCCGCATGGTGGAGCACGGCTGCAAGCTGTCGATCGAAGAAATCGGCAAGGGCATGATCGATTACGTGGCGCAGAAGGAATTCGAGCGCATTCCGTGGATCGATGGCGTCGAAGACGTGCTGCTGTCGCTGAAGGAGGCGGGCGTGCCGTCGATGCTTGTCACCACATCGCCGCGTCATCTGGCGGAAAACCTGATCGCGCAGGCACCGGCCGGCACGTTCGCCGGTTACGTGTGCGGCGATGACGATGTCGAGAAGAAGCCGTCGCCCGCACCGTATCTTGCGGCGGGCCGCAAGCTTGGCATCGCGCCCGAAGACATGAAGTATTGCATCGCGGTGGAGGATTCCATGTCCGGCCTGCGCTCCGCGGCCGCATCCGGTGCCACCACGCTTGGCCAGACCGGCTTCATGCGCATCGACAATTCCAACGGCCCGCAATTCGCCTCGATCAACGGCTACGACGGCATCACCGCCGCCACGCTCGACGCCTACATCCGCCGCCGCAACGCCTGACGCCTCCGCAATGCGTGTGGTGCGTCTGCACAACCGGCGCGCCACACGACATAATCGCCATTATTAATGTTTAATCGAAGTCGATATCGCCGTCGTTTTGCAGAAATTCCATGAGATTGAGGTGACGTACGCCGTCGCGCTGCAATGGTAGCGGATCCAATGTGAACAGGTATTTCGGATACCCGTCCGCCAATTTGCTGAACGGGCGATATTCGCGTTCCTCGACCTGCGGATCCTGAACGCTCATAGACACTTGGATATAGGCGTACTGGTTGCGCTTTCGGACAATGAAGTCACATTCAAGTTTGCCGATGGTGCCGACGCTGACGTCATAGCCTTTCGACCGCAGATGCGTATATAGCGCGTTCTCCAGTGATGGACCGTAGCTGACTCGCGTATCGGTATTACGGGCGAACCGGATACCGGGATCGGCAAGATAGTATTTTTCCCCGCCCCTGAGCGACTTGCGGGATTTCAGATCGAAGCGAGGACACTTGTAGAGGATTTTGGCGCTTTCCAGCAGACGGACGTAGCTGGAAAGCGTTTCGCGTTTGATGCTGATGCCTTCGCTGTGTTTCAGATACGCGATAATGCCGGAAAGATTTGTGGGCGCTGCGAAATTATTGATGAGATAGTCCTGCACACGGGTGAAAGTATCGCGATTGCGTACTTTTTTGTGGGCGGTGATGTCCTTGTTGAAGATCTGCCCGATGACGTCTTGAATATATGCGGCTTTTTCGTCGGGATCGTCATATTCCAGCGATTTCGGGAACCCGCCGTATGTGAGATAGTCGCGGAAGGCTTGCGATACCGGAATTTCCGGTTTGTTTAGGAAATTCCGCATGCCGAGGTATTCCTGAAAGGAAAGGGTGAACATTTCCGCTTGATATAGCGGCCGGTAAGTTTCGTGGCAAGCTCTCCGGACAGCAGATAGGAATTTGAGCCAGTGATGAAAATGGAGCAATTACCTTCCTCCCGCCAGCCGTTGATGACGGTTTCGAAGCCTTTCACGTTCTGTACTTCATCGATGAACAGATAACGCAGTCCTGCACCGTAGGCATTCGACATGGCTTGTTCGATGAGTTGATCGAGTTGGTCCGGAGTGGTCACATTACGGTATTCGCGGCGATCGAGGTTGAGGTAGATGAGATTGGTTTCAGGGATTCCCTGCTCAAAGAGCTCGTTGAGAACTGTGATGAGCAGGCTGGATTTGCCGCATCTGCGGATGCCGGTGATTACTTTGATGAGACCGGAATCGTTGTAGAAAGGACGGAGCTTGGCCAAATAGTGCTCTCTGCGATAGGTGCTCATGTGGTGCTCCTTGTGACTTTTTAGATACCGATAATCCCTGAGATGTGGTTTAACGGGGTCAAAATTGCGAAAATTGCAAAAATGACCCCGTTAAAACGCTAGTTTAACGTATTTTTGGGTTTGTGTGGACTGTTTGACGTGGACTATCGTACGGGTTTTGCGAAAAATGCGATTTTAACGGGGTTAAAATCGTAAAAATCGCGAAAATGACCCCGTTAAATGGCTTTTTAGAAGTCGGCATGTATGGCGATTCGGCTGGGTTGCGTTTGCGTGGCCGGTGCGGACGGCGCGGTGCGTGCGTGCGGACGGGCGTATGCACGGTGCGAAGAGCGCTGGAAAGTGCGTATGGGAATCGCAAGAAATGCCGGAAACGGCGGAAAGCAAAAGAAAAAGCCCGCTGCGGTGGAATGAATGCAGCGGGCTTCGTGGAGCTGACGGTAGTCGAAACCGCGACCTCTTCGATGCGAACGAAGCGCTCTACCAACTGAGCTACAGCCCCATGTGCGTCACCTTGTTTAGCAAGACAACTCTCGAAATATTAGTACGGAGTGTGGAAAAATGCAATTCCACACTCCGCGTGTTGTGCTTGCGTTGTATTCGCCGATATTTTTACGACGATTGAACGCTGCTTATTCGGCGTCGGCGGTTTCCGCAGTGTCCTCGGCAGCCGGCTTCTTCTTGCCGAACTTGGCCTTGAGCAGGCCGACGATCGTCGGAATCAGCGACAGCACAAGAATCGCAATAATCACCAATTCGAAATGCTTCTGCACGGCCGGAATACCGCCGAAGAAATAGCCGAGCAGCGTGAACAGTGTGGACCAGCACAGACCGCCGAGCACCGAGAACGGCGTGAAACGGCTCCAGCGCATGCCGGAAATGCCGGAAATGAACGGCATGAACGTGCGGATGAACGGGAAGAAGCGGCCAAGGAACACAGCCAGCGGACCCCACTTCTCAATCATTTTCTCGGTCTTTTCGATGCGTTCCGGAGTCATGGCCTTGACTTTGCCGGATTCGATGATGCGACGTCCGAAGAAGTGGCCGATCCAGTAGTTGCACTGGTCGCCGATGA
>OHWB01000439.1_pt1 | contig 12206 bp, 11 predicted proteins | sample 1579591 | NCBI WGS metagenome assembly OHWB01 (sample SAMEA3882503, study PRJEB24775) | human gut metagenome | biome: human-associated habitat; feature: intestine environment; material: feces | place: Netherlands | collected 2009/2010 | reverse complement strand
AGCATGAGGACATTGACCGTCACCACATGCACATCGTGACCATCCGGGTGGATGAAAACGGCAAGTGTTTAGATAGCCGATACAACTACCATAAGAGTAAGGCTATCACTCGTGACTTGGAGGAGAAGTACAATCTCCACAAGGCGGACCGCAAGCAACGCCAGGCAGACAATCCACTCCGCAAGGTGGATGTAAGCCAAGGCAATGTGAAGAAGCAGGTTGCCAATACAGTAAAATCTCTCTGTGCTACCTACAGGTTCCAGTCATTGGGCGAGTACCGGGCACTTCTCTCCTTATATAATATATCCTTGGAGGAAGTCAGAGGCGAAGTTGGCGGTCGTGAGTATCATGGTTTCGTATATTCTGCCACGGACGGACAGGGCAACAAAGTTGGAAATCCTTTCAAGGCTTCAAAGATTGACAGGTCTGTCGGTGCGGAGGCGATAGAAAAGCGGTTCACTTATTCTGCCAAGAAGTTTAAGGAGGACAAAAAACTCTCCGAGATGACCAAACATAGCGTGGAAGCTGTCTTGAAGCAGACATACCATAAGGATAAGTTTGTTGAACTGCTGAAAGCAAAGGGCATTGATGTTGTTTTCCGCCATACAGCTGACGGCCGTATCTACGGAGCAACATTCATTGACCACCGCACCCAAAGCGTGTTCAATGGTTCAAGGCTTGGAACGAATCTTTCTGCCAATGCCCTGCAGGAGCACTTCACCTTGCCTTACGAGAATGAGCAACCGATACCGCTTACCATTCCAAAGGAAGATGGTGCAATCTCAGAACAAGAGCGTCACGATTCTGGCTTGTTCGATGAATACGGCAGCGGTCTTGGACTCATGTCTGGAGGAGGTCCTTCAAATGAGGCACAGGAGGTTGCATTTGATATAGAACTACGCAGAAAGAAAAAGAAGCGAAAAGGGCGAAACCTTTAATCGTATTATCAAGGTATAACTTCAAAACTGAAAAACAATGGCACAAGAAGATGATTTGAGAGCATTGGGAAAAATTATGGATTTTCTCCGTGCCGTGAGTATCATACTCGCAATTATGAATGTGTATTGGTATTGCTATGAGGCAATGCACATGTGGGGAGTGACAATCGGGGTTGTTGACAGAATCCTTATCAACTTCAACCGTACAGGTGGAAAATATTTTATATCGCAGTGACACTGTTTGTTTATGAAACAATATAATTGGTTAACTAAATCTCCAATATCACAGGATAGTGATCCCCACCCTTCATATGATATCCTCGTACACTTGTTTTTAGCTGTAATCTGCTATCGATAAGGAAATAATCTAATTCTCGACCTGAAATATGTGTTGGCATACCACAACAGGCAAAATAAGCACTATTTCCCGGCCTACTTCTGGTACCTGTGGTCATTATTCTTAAATTATCTGATAATTCGCTTGGCGTTGAATTCATATCTCCGCCAATGATGAAAGGAGATACTGCATGGCGTACTAAATCTCTTATATCTCCTACAGCACCAGACCCAGATTCGCAATGAAGGGTATAAATGTTACATCCATTATAATTTAAACAAATTGCGGATCGGCCTGTTCCTGATATCAGATAATGTATTGATGCTACAAAATTCAAATCCGCAATGATACAAGTATTACATCTCTGATTATAAGCACCTGCATGTTCTACCACAACATAGTGGTATCTACCACTATGTTGTGCAGGCAGTATGAATTGACCACATTCTTGTATCATAACAACATTACATTGTTCTATTGTTAATAGATGATTCAATATATTTAATTTAATAGCATTATTAAGAGGATTTCCTTGGGAATTCCATGTACAAATTTTCATATGGCTATTTTTAGATGTTTGATGCATTTATTATGTTTTCATAATAATTGTTATCAAATTTGAACGGGACTTTATCCATCCCGTTCTATATGTTTATACTCTATTTACTGCTTTCTGTATTTATAGGCTCGATACATGATGCCATTATATCCATCAGTTTAGACAGACCTTCGGTCTGCGGCTGCTGGCTGGCAGAAACATGTATCTGGTATTTTGCCGTTTGGTTGGTCATGCGGGTGTTCTCGCGGGCGGTTGTGACTTTGCCGCTGATTTCCGCATTTATAAACCAATGTTTTGCAGAAGCTTTTGTCTCTACTTCTGCGTTGGTAGTGCTTTTTACGTTTGATGTATCGGTAACCTCCATCTGGAAATCGACATCCACGCGATCTATGAGCAGGGAAGGAATAGGCACCAATCCTATAAACGGAGCCTTGACACTTTGTGACATTGTTGTCATTTTTCCATCCTGCTGTATCGGTCTTTTAATATCGAATTCCAATACACGAGCTGTTTTACCGTCTTCATCAAAAGCAATTTTCTGGTAGAAATTCCATGCTGTCGCTGCCAATTCCTGTTGAGCTTCGGCTGCTGCAATAAGCGGTGCTGCAATCAGTTCCCGCATGGGAAGCCCCTTAAAATTGTCAGTCACATTCGGATCTCCAAGTACAGGGGATGTACCGTTATTTTTAGTCTCTTCCAATGCAGCGGAAATAATCTCTTTCGCTTGCCCGCTTATATTTTCTGCATATTCTTGTTGCCCTTGGTTCTTTATTTCTTCTGCCATAACATTTGAATTTTGAAATTGTTAGATGTTTTTTACAAAATCGTCAATGATTCGGGAAATACTCTCCGGAGTCTCCTGAACTTTAAAATTGACGCAAACCTCCATGACATCATCTGTATCTGGTTTTATGTTGCTCATCTGCATCTGGAGATTGGCTCTGTGCGGACTGGATAACAGCAAGTTGTTTTCCGGAATTTGTGATTCCACGCTTCCGACCTTCGCCTTGAACTTTATCTGCACATTATCCATTGCAAGATAATGATGGGATATCAAGGCTATAAGTGGAATATCAATAGTCTTGTCTCCAACCATGATTTTTTTTGATTGGAACGTATTTGCGTTATTTGCATTTGTTCCTTCAAAAAGTCTGGTCAGATTTTGTATCTGATGATTCTGTAATGTATCTTGTGCACAGTTTACGGCGTACTGCAAACCATTCATAATATCAGAGAATGAATTGGTTTGAACACTGTCCGGCTCATCGTCATTATTTTTCTTGCCTCTGTGAAAAAGTCCCATGTTTTTAATTTAAATACTTGATTTGTTGTCTTTAATGAGCACCAATCTTGACAATGTCCGGCTTACAGCTTCCATATTTACACTGGAGACTATATTATTATTGACAATGCCTTGATGCCAAAACCAATATGGTGGATTCTCCGTGTGTTCCATCACGTCCTCCTTTCTTTATTGGGGTTATACTTCGGTTCTTTCCGTTGCGGGCGGAACTTTTCCGCCCGCAACGGCTTACTGCTTCCTCAAGGTAGGCAATGCTCCTTTAAGTTCGTAACGCCACTCTGAGCCTACGTTCTGCAAGGCGCGGTTCATGGCATCAACGGCATTCTGCCAGGTAACGTAAGTGCCGTCCACCTTCGTAGATTCGGGGGCGGTCTTATAGCCTCGTTCCTGATTGTTCTTCCAGTAGCAGGCGGTCACGGTGGTGTAGTTATCTCCAAACAAGCCGCCGATATGTACATTGCCAGTGCTACTACCTGTACTGGTTACGTTGCCCGTGGCATAGCAGGCAAGGACGCCGCTTCCTCCGTTGAATCCCACCAGACCGCCGCCAGAGAGATTCTTTGGGGAGTCTATTTCTAAGGTTACGTTGCCTGTGGCATAGCAAGCGGTCATGGAGCCCCATTTTTCTCCTGCCACGCCGCCGACATCGACCGTTCCCTTCACTGTGGCCGAGGAGCTGCATCCGGTGATGGAACCGGCCTTTTGAGCACCCACCACACCGCCGACGCACTTCGTGCCGCTGACGCTGCCCGACACCGAGCAGTTTTCAATGGTGCCCCAGCTAAATCCTGCCACGCCGCCAGTATTGCCAAACATGTGATTGCTTGTTATCTGTATGCCCTCCATCACCACGTTCTTCACCGTACCAGCTCTATTGAGATAGCCGAACAGACCCACAAATTGGTCTTTTGTCGTAATGGTCAGCCCCGTGATGGTATGGCCGCCGCCGTCGAAGGTGCCGGTGTATGAGTTGTCGAAGCTTGTGCCTATCGGCGTCCAGTCTTTGCCCGTCAGGTCAATGTTTTTGTCGAGGGTAATGTTAATGTCGGTCTTACCTCCGTTCACTAATTCGGCTATATTCAGCAGGCCGTCGGCGTTATAGACCGTGTAACTGCCGTTGCTCTCTATGGTATAGCCCAGGTCTTTTGCCGCAGCGAGGGAGACGGTGTAGGTATATTCACCGCCCGCCTGCCAGTCGGTAGCATTCTTCATCTTATAAACGAAGGTCTTGCCGTTAGTGAAGGTGCAGGTGATAAAGGTCGTGCCAGCTGCCACACTTTGCGGGGCGACGATGGCGGTGTAGGTGTTGCTGCCCTTGTCATACGGGGTGATTTCGGCTGGGTTGTCGCCTTCGGTGGAGAGGCCCGTCAGCTGCACGGATGCCAGCCCCTCGGTGTAGTCCGTCAGAACGATGGTCACTCGCGCCGTGCGGTGGGTGAAGCGAAGCGTGGGGCTACCGTAAGTCACCGTCTGTCCGTCGGCTACGATGAGGTCGCTGCCCTCAAAGTCTTTCTGGGCACTTTGGTTGGCTTTTACCTTTACCGCAGGTGGGGTTGTCTCGCCAGCGGTGTAGGGCCACCATGCTGTGACGGTGATGTCGTTGTGGTTGGTCCAGTAGTACGGGTCGGTGGAGGTCAGCGTGGCGCTGGTGGGGTCGGCGGTGGTGAGCGTCACGTCGTATGCCTTCACCGTGCCGTCCATCAGGACTGCCACGCTCTGCACACCCTCCCAATTGCCGTCCACTGGGGCACGGGTGCCGGCGGTGGCTGTCGCGGCGGGATTCAGCCCCGTGGCGGTGAAGACGATGGATGTGCCTTCCGCCCCTTCAGGCAGGAAGCCTGCTTCGTCCTGTGTGCAGGCGCCCAATAAGAGGGCGAGCGCTGCAAGTGCAAAAAATCTTATCCTCATAATATCTGTTATTTTATTACTCTGGTTGTTTCCGTTGCGGGCAGAACTTTTCCGCCCGACGGTTTACTGCTTCATCAAGGTAGGCAATGCTCCTTTAAGTTCGTAACGCCACCTTGAGCCTGCGTTCTGCAAGGCGGTGTTCATGGCATCGACGGCTTTCTGCCAGGTAACGACAGAGCCGTCCACCTTCGTGGCTCCGGTGCTTTCCCTATTGTAGCCGATGCCTTGTTCATGATTGTTCTTCCAATAGCCGGCGGTCACGGTAGTGTAGTTATTTCCCAAAAAGCCGCCGATATGTACTTTGCCAGTGCTACTACCCGTACTGGTTACGTTGCCCGTGGCATAGCAGGCAAGGAGGCTGCTTCCTGCGTTCATTCCCACCAGACTGCCGCCAGCGATATTCTTTGCGGGGTTTATTTCTATGGTCACGTTGCCCGTGGCATAGCAAGCGGTCAGGGTGGCACTCGAATTCGTCTGACCTGCCACGCCGCCGACATCGACCGTTCCCTTCACTGTGGCAGAGGAACTGCATCCGGTGATGGAACCGCCTATTTGAGCACCCACCACACCGCCGACATACACCGTGCCGCTGACGCTGCCCGACACCGAGCAGTTTTCAATGGTGCCCCAGCTATATCCTACCACGCCGCCAATACTGCCGCCATATATTTGATTGCTTGTTATCTGTACGCCCTCCATCACCACGTTCTTCACCGTACCAGCTCTATTGAGCCAGCCGAACAGACCCGCATATTCGTCATTTGTCGTAAAGGTCAGCCCCGTAATGGTATGGCCGCCACCGTCGAAGGTGCCTTTGTATGAGTTGTCGTAGTCTGTGCCTATCGGTGTCCAGTCTTTGCCTGTGAGGTCAATGTCAGTGTCGAGGGTAATGTTAATGTCGCTCTTACCTCCGTTCACTAATTCGGCTATATTCATCAGGCCGTTGGCGTTATAGACCGTGTAGGTCTTGGTGTTGCTGTCGTAGATGTAGCCCAAATCCTCGGCTGCGCCGCTCTCGCCGCCGCCGTCAGCCCAGCTGCCGATGGTGCAGCCCTCTAACGTCAGACCGGTGGCGTTCACCTTGACGATGTAGGTATAGCGGTTGCCCGCCTCTAATACGACGTTGTTCTGCGGGCGGAAGTAGAAGGTGCCGCTGCCGAGTTCCACCTTGACGAACGGCTTGCCTGCCGCAACGGTCTGCGGGGCGGTCAGTGCCTCGTAGGTGTTGCCGCTTGCGTTGTAGGTCTTGATGGCGGTCGGGTTGCCGTTATCGGCAGACAGGCTCACGAGGCTCACCGTGGCACCGTCCACGCTTGTGAATCCCGTACCGGGCTTCAGTTCGATTGCTACGCGTGCCGTGCGGTGGGTAAATCCAAGTGTCGGGTCGTCAAATTTCACCGTCTGGTTTTCGGCGGAGATGAAGTCGCTTTTCTGGAAGTCAGCCAATTTGCTCTGGTCTTCGGCAACCTTTACGACAGGCATCTGTGTGATGTCTGTATTATCCAAGGGCCACCATGCCGATACGGTAATCGGGTTGCGGCTGATCCAGTAGTACGGGTCGTTCTCGCGTGAGAGCGTGGCGCTCTTGTATCCGTCGGCATCCGTATCCGTAACGGTGTATTCCTTTACCGCATCGCCAATCTTGAGTGCCACGGAATTGACGCCCTGCCAGTCGCCGTCCACGGTGGTACGGGTTGATGGCGTTGCCTCCACGGACAGTCCGGTGGCATGGATGACTATAGGATATTCCTCTTTGGACAGACGGCTATCGTCAGCCAGTTCGTCCTGTGTGCAGGCGGCGAGGGCGAACAGCAGTGCGGTGGCTGCGGGGATAAATAATCTATGTCTCATAATTCTTCATTCTAATCGATTAATTATTAAAATCCTACAGGTCAGCACCCACATCTCCACCGTCTATATCGTTCCACTTTGCAATGGTGGCTTCGCTGACTTCAAGGACTTTGTTGCGTACCTTGACGGTATAGGTATAGTTGTTGCCCGCCAGCAGTGCGCCTTCGGGCATGGTGAGTGTGGCATGATATTCCTGACCTTTGTAATTCACAACCAACGGCAGGGATGCAACTGTCTGCGGGAAGAGGATGATCGATGACGTGAGATTGCCGTCTGCCAGATTCATGGTCAGTTCTCCGGTCTGTAGTCCGTTGTCTGCGGTGGCAATACCGTCGGCCGTGTTGAACGTACCGGTGAGTAACAATCCGTCCAGCGTGTAACGTTCAGGCTTGACCACGCTGAAATCCACGCCGTCGCCCGCCTCGAAGGTAAGGGTTATCTGGCTCATGCGGTGGTGGAAGGAGTTGTCTTCACCGCCTTTGGCGGTTTTGTCGGTGAAGCTTACTACCGGGTTGTTTTTGTCTCCCGTGGCTCCTGAAGCAAAGAGGAAGTCGATGGCAGTCTGGTTTTGCTGCGCCGTGGCATCGGTCGTGGCTGTGAGGATGCCTCCCGCCGCGTTGTACGGATAGTAGGCGCGGAAAGTATGGGTCTTTGCATCTTCGATATAGATAACCTTTCCTTCTGCCTCAAATTTCCCGTTTTTCAGGATGAAAGGCACGTTGCCGTACTGGGAATCGTTGCCGATGTCGGTGATGCCGATACGGTCGCCGGCAGTCCAGGTGGTTCCGCTGGCGCGGGTGGCGGGGGCGATGTTGGCGGTAAACTGGGCGGCCACGGGGTCACCGTTCAGGTTCTCGTTGTCGTTGTTGCAGGCTACCAGTGCGAGGGCGAGCGCTGCAAGTGTAAAAAATCTTGTCTTCATTATATATGTCATTTTATTATTTTACAAATCGGCATTTACATCATCACCTTTCACTTCTTCCCAGTCGTTGATTTCGGCTCCGTCCACTTCCATGCCTTCAGGAGTCTCAACCAGCGTTCCGCCGAGGGTCAGCGATTTGCCCTTTCTGGTGTTGAACTCCTTGAGAGCTTCTGTGAGGTCGCTTTTCAACGTGGTGGGGCTCGGGTTGCCGTTCGCATAGCGGATTTCAGCCGTCAGCAGTTGTTCCGTACCGGTCACACCCAGCAACCGCACCGTGGCTTTCCACTTGCCGGCATCGTCACCTTCGGTTATCTTGGTGAAGGGCAGCACGACGTTTGAAGCGGCTCCGTAGGTATCGGTAGCGAAATCGAGTGTTCTGGCTGCACCCGTCAGATGGGCAACAATCTCCGTGATGCGTCCGGCGGCATCACCCGTCGGTTTGACGACAAGCGTCAGTTCGCGTACCTGCTGCTTCATTGCGGCGGTCAGCGGATAGTCCTTGTCTTTCTCGATGCTCACCTGTTTCGTATAGGTGAAGAACCATCCAGGGGCATTGTTCACAAAGGCATCCGTGCCTGCCCGGTTTCCCGTGGCTGCGGCAATGGTGGCGGTGGTACCATTTACCGTGATTCCTTCAGCTGGGTTCCACACCGCAAGGGTGTAGCTGCCTGGAGCAAACAGATGGTCGGGGGCATGGGTGGCGGAAGTCTCCGTACCCGTATAGTCGCCCATGGTGACCGTCCACGTGGCAGGTATGTTGATACCCTCACCGCGAGCCGACCAGTCAGCTGTCACCGCAATCTTCCCGTAGTTGGGATGCGGCGTGTCATAAAGCGTGTCCTTCACGCAGGAAGAGAGCAGCACAGCGGCTGCCATTCCCATCATATATATATATTGTCTTGCTTTCATACTCTATTCCTCCGTATTAGAATAACTTCCATACCAATGTCACACCGGCATTGATGGGGCCACACCAATTTTTTGTCTCGTTGCCACAGCGCACGCGCACACCATCGATGACTTCATATTTTTCGAAATCGGCATTCAGGTAGCCCAAACCGAGGTTGAAATCAAGAGCCAGTGCCTTGTTCAGCCGCAGCTGATAGCCGGCGGTGATGCCGCCACCCATCAGGTCGCCTTGCTTGCCTGTTTCGGAGAGCTTGTAGTTGAACTGTCCGGCCTTGAACATCGCGCCCAGATACCAGGCTTTCTTCTCACCCATGTAATAACGTATTTCCGGAGCCACTTCCCAGAGTGCATAGCGGCGGTCCTTGTCGCTCCACGTCCAAGAAGTCCACGAGCCGTTTACGGCAATGCTCCACGACTGACAGATGCGCCATTCAAGTCCTAAATCGGGTGTCAGGGTAGCCCAGCGCAATAGGTTGGCACGCAGGGAGAGATGATAATCATTTGTGATTTTAGTTTCCGACGGCGTGCCGGCAAGTGTATTTTGTAGAGCAGCTTTCTCGGCTTCTGCCTTTTCTGCGGCAAGTCGGGCTTCTTCCGCCTTGCGCTGCTCTTCGGCACGCCGTTCCTGTTCGGCACGCGTCTCGGTTTCTAAGCGTTCAGCTTCTGCCCTACGTCGCGCTTCCGCTTCCGCATCCATCGCTGCTGTTTCCTTTGCAGGTACCGTTAGGCGCACGATTACAAAATCACCCCCTGTCGCATGATTGTGGGTAATGAAGTTTTCTTCCTTGATTTTCGCGCGTGTAATCAGTTCTGATTTTACTCGATTGGCACGGATCTTCGCCGTTGCAAGGTTCTCGGCTTCACCGCCCAGCGAATTGCAGTAGCCGTCAACCAGTAGCGGCAACTTGCCGTCCAAAATTGTTGCTTTACTGTTTTCGATACATTCCAACAGGCGGGCAAGTTCCGTGTCATTGCCATTCCAAGGAACGTAGAACATGTCCTTCTGCGAAACGAAGCGGAAGGTGTAGGTTGTGTCTGTTTTCTGCTGCGCAATGACAGGAAAAGTTACCGTCATCAGCCACAGAAACAAGGTAAGAAAAGTGATTTTTCTGATCATATAAACTTGCATTTATTATCTTTGTCCTCTCCAAAGATAATAAATGTCATTCTATGCCCAAAAGATTAGAAAAACTTTTGCTGTAAAATTTTATAAATAATGTCGTTTGAGCATCTTTTTGTCGAATTAGCACTTTTTGAATTGTCGAATTAGCACTTTTTTGTCGTTTGAGCACTTTTTGGAAATGGGCTTCTGTGACCTTTTCCGATGTTTTTTACTACACAAATTATTCCCGATTTGATTTTTTCCATTTGGCAGGCGTACATCCTTCTTTCTCGGAAAATAATTTGATAAAGTTACTTTGGGAAAGAAAACCAGAAGACTCAGCCAGCTTCTGTATATTGATTTCTGGATGCTCCTTCAGTATGTTTTTCGCATACTCCAACCGGAGACTGGTTATCCATTCGCGGAATGTCATTTTATACGTAGTCTTGATATAAGCTGAAAGATAGGTACGGTTCGTATAAAGTATTTCGGACAGTTCTTTTATGGTAAGTCCCTGCTGGACATAGCCGTCTGTCTTTATCCAGTTGTCAACCCTCTCTATAAATTCTGTATAGGACTTAGGAACTTCTTTCTCAGAAACTATTTCATGTTCAGTTTCCGAATTTGTCAGAAGTTCTTCTTCAGATTGTATATCCTGCTCAAACGCATTTTCTACCTGTTCATAGAACAGCAGGTAGTTCTGATAGCTGTAGAAAAGATAGCTGTAGAACGGTATTGACGACAAAATCCAGATAAAAACATATTCGTCTGGCAGAAATGTCAGCAATCCGCATCCGACACCGAAGATAAGTGCCCAATAAGTGAATATGGAAAGCCATTCGATATATGCGCCTATATCATCCGCCTGAGTTTCATTGAAAATCCGAATGGCTCTACGATATGCAATTATGACTCTGCGAGCTAAAACGACTCCAAAAACGACTAACCAGGCAGCTAAAGCAAATAAAGAGAATTTTTGCATGATTCCGCTTGGCAACAGGAACAACACAACTCCGGAAAGAGTTGAAAATATAATCCATAAAATGATATGTGTCCACACACGCCGTTTGGTAATGTAAAAACGATCAAGCAACATTATCAATGCCGAACTGAACAGAGAATAGCACAGAAAGTATGTGGACATGTTCATCAATATGGCAGAATCCGCATTTTTGAATCGGATACCAAAGAAGAAATGTACCGAATAGTTTGCCGAAAGCAGCAGCATAGCTATACCCATAATCTGTCGGGAGCGGAGATAATTCTTGAAAATTTTCTTTTCAGGAGTCTTTGCAAACAAAAAATAAAAGCCGAAGAATAACATTAACGGCAGTGCGGTACAAAGTGAAAAACTGTATATAGATGGTTCCATTGTTATGCTTATTTGATTTTGATACAATTTCCGAATTATAAGCCAGTTGGGATAAAAAACAGAAAAGAATCTCTCAGAGTGTTCGCTGCTTGATTAAAAAAATCAAGACCGAATCACCTAAGATCTTGCATCAAATTGCTCTAAGTCACACGTTTCTTATTGAAATCAAATAATGAGAATGAAGTATTTATTTTTTTCATTACAATTCTTTATAAGGATTATGTTCAGGAACCCTAATGAGTTCTTTTATATCAACTTCCAGACATTGAGATATCTGTATTAATGCTTCTAAAGGAGGTTGACAAGCATTAGTACACCATTTGGAAATGGTTGCTTGGTCTCTGCCAAGTTTCTCTGCAAGCCATTTGTTCGTTTTCCCCTTTTCTGCAAGCATAACTTTTATACGATTAAGATTTTTCTCAGCCATTGCGTATATTATTATTGTTTTCGGTTGCAAAGATACTCATTTTCCTCCAAATATCGTTTGTTTATCCGAAAATCATTATAAAAATCGGCAAATAATTTGCCTAATTAGAAATTTTTCTAATTTTTGCATGATTTACAGTGACTCGTCCCATCTTCATCTTGCATACCACTATATTCTATTAAAATGAAAACAGATGTGCCTACTTATAATTTTCTTCTTTTGGAGTTGATTTATGAATTTCAAAATCGGAAAAATTCCGCGTTATCCGTGTTAATTTTTGTTTTCTCATAATTTCATTTTGGGGTTACGGGATTTTGTTGTTCCTAATTTGTTTCTTTTGCCATTTTGTTATTCGGATTAGCATTGATTATCAGAACATTACAAACAATCAGTAAGATTGCGAAACAAAAATAGCGTACAGTGTACAACGACAAAAATCGTTCTCTCTGTACGTTATTAAATCTTATTAAAAAGATGAGAGATTCTAACTTGCACCTCTTGGCATCGTTCCGTTCATCACAACAATCATCGGATACTCGTGTTTTACTTGCTCTGCTTGGCAATCCTTGCGGTTCACA
>OHWB01000435.1_pt1 | contig 12296 bp, 10 predicted proteins | sample 1579591 | NCBI WGS metagenome assembly OHWB01 (sample SAMEA3882503, study PRJEB24775) | human gut metagenome | biome: human-associated habitat; feature: intestine environment; material: feces | place: Netherlands | collected 2009/2010 | reverse complement strand
CAGTACAGGGTGGTTCTAACATCATCAAGCTCCGTGGCCGTTCTTCATTCCAGAGTCCTGCCTACAATGCTGTCAAGATGATCGAGGCTGCTATGGGTGGTGAGAAGTTCACATTGCCTGCAGGTTGCTATGTAAATCATGATAAGCTCGGCTTCAAGAACGTAATGATGGCAATGCCTACTACTATCGACAAGACTGGCGTTCACTTCACAGAGCCTACAGGTACTGCTGAGGAGATTGCTGCCTTGAACAAGTCTTACGAGCACCTCTGCAAGATGCGCGACGAGATCGTTGAGTTGGGCATCGTTCCTGCAGTAGATGAGTGGAAAGAGATGAATCCAAACTTGTAATATTCTCTCACAAGAGATTATATAAGTCGACAATAAAGACTGAATGATAAGAGCTATTTCTTTCATTCAGTCTTTTTTTGTTTTATACACATATAACATATAAAAAGTACAAGCCCCCATGCATCCGTTTTTTTTTGCAGAGAAGCCTGATAGAAACAAGCCTTGCGAAACAAAACCCTGCCTAATCTTCCATACATTACATACACCCCAAACTCTTCACCAGCAATAAAGTTACATCTTTCCGTAAAAATGATAATCATATTTTGGCATTATTTTTGTAACTTTGCAACCGAAATGGAAAAGATTTCTTTCCTGACAGATAATAGCATATATATAATACAGATAATAGCATATATATAATAAGGTATAGAAAAAAAATGAAAAAGATAGAAAACAAGACTTTCGGAGGCGAGCGTCCGCTCTTTGGCGCACACGACATCTGCATAGAGGGAATCACCATAATCGATGGCGAATCGGGCATCAAGTGTTGCAACAATATAGAGTGCCACAACTCCAAGTTCTATGGCAAATATCCATGGTGGCATGTAAACGGATCACTTATCACCAACTGCTATTTCGCACCCGAGAGCCGTTCCGCCATCTGGTATTCAGACAATATGGTGATGAAAGACTGTACCATTGACGGGCCGAAGTTCTTTCGCGAAATGAGGAATCTCGAGTTAGAGAACGTATCCATCAATGATGCCGACGAGACTTTCTGGAAGGTAGACGGTCTGAAACTGAAAAACGTTAAGTTGCACGATGGCACCTACCCTTTCATGTTCTCTAAGAACATCTTTGTAGACGGCTTGGAAAGCGACTCCAAATATGTATTCCAATACTGCCACAACGTAGAGGTACACCACGCACATATCACAACCAAGGACAGTTTCTGGGAATGTGAGAATGTGACGGTTTATGACTCAGAACTCAACGGCGAATACCTTGCCTGGCACAGCAAGAACATCAAGTTGGTGCGTTGTCATATCAGTGGAGAGCAACCACTCTGCTACATGGACCATGTGACATTGGAGGATTGCACCTTCGACCCAGGATGCGACCGTGCCTTTGAGGACTGTTCCAAATCGATGCACACATTAAAGGGGCTATTACCAATATCAAGAACCCCATCTCGGGCAGAATAGAAGCAGACGGAATAGGAAGCATCACCTATACAGAATTCGCTAAAGCACCCAAAGGAGCATGCAAAATCATTGACAAGTCAAAGTAAAAAGGAAGGAAACTGAATTATGAAATACAATTTTGATGAAATTATAGACCGCCGTGGCACCAACTCCTACAAATGGGACTTGGTGAAAGAAGAAGGCGTAATACCCATGTGGGTAGCCGATATGGACTTCCAGACTGCTCCTGCCATCATCGAGGCCCTGCAGAAGCGTGTGGCTCACGGCATCTTCGGTTACACCCTTGTTCCCGACTCTTACTACGAGGCCATCATCAGCTGGTTCTCGCGTCGCCACCAGTGGAACATACAGAAAGACTGGATTCTCTACACATCAGGCGTAGTGCCAGCCATCTCTTGCTGCCTGAAAGCAATCTGTATGCCAGGCGAGAAAGTGCTGGTACAAACCCCAGTGTACAACTGCTTCTTCTCTTGCATCAGAAACAGCGGTTGCGAAGTGATAGAAAATGAGTTGAAACGTGTCGGCAACTGCACCTACGAAATCGACTTCGAAGACTTCGAACGCAAGTGCGCTGACGAGAAGACGACAGCCTTCCTGCTCTGCAACCCTCACAATCCGGCAGGACGTGTATGGAAGAAAGAGGAACTGGAACGCATGAGCCACATCTGCCAAAAGCATGGTGTAAAGGTAATCGCCGACGAAATACACTGCGAGCTTATCATGCCTGGCTATCAGTACACACCCTTTGCCAGCATCAACGAGGCTTGCCGCGACAACTGCGTGATATTGAATTCTCCATCAAAGTCCTTCAATATCGCCGGCCTGCAGATTGCCAACATTATTTGTCCTGATGCATCATTACGCCGCCGCATCGACCGAGCCATCAACATCAACGAGGTTTGCGATGTCAATCCATTTGGCGTGATTGCCCTCCAGGCAGCCTATAACGAGGGAGAGGAATGGCTCGATGAACTCAATCAATACCTTTACGAAAATTACCAGGCAGTGAAAGAGTTCTTCAATACAGAGTTGCCACAGGTTCGCGTTACCCGACTGGAGGGAACCTACCTTGTATGGCTCGACATACTGCCATTCGAGCTGTCAAGCGACGAAGCTTACGAGAAACTAATGAACGACGGTAAGGTATTCGTCAACAGCGGCACGATGTATGGCAGAAAGGCAGGACAAGGTTACTTGCGCCTCAATATAGCGTGTCCACGTAAGACCTTAATGCAGGGACTGATTCGCATCGCACGTGTTCTGAGTCAGTATATGGACGAAGAAGACTTGAGCGGTTGCCCTGCATAATGTTAGAAACAGAAACATATATAAACAGAAAGTTCTTTCAAAATCAAATCAATATGGAAAATGATGTTTTAAAAGCTATAAAAGAGAGAAGAAGTATTCGCCGCTTCAAGGCAGACCAAATTACCGATGAGGAGTTGAAGACAGTATTGGAGGCAGGCACTTGGGCCGCAACAGGACATGGCACCCAGAAGCCATTTATCGTTGCCGTACAGAACACGGAAACATGCGCCCAACTGCGCAAGATGAACGCAGAGGTGATGGGAGTGGAGAGCGATCCCTACTATGGCGCGCCTACCATCGTCATCGTTCTGGCACCCTGCGACGAGGTGAACAGCGTGAAAGACGGAAGCCTCATCCTTGGCAACATGATGCTTGCCGCCCACTCCATCGGGCTTGCTTCTTGCTGGATAAACCGTGAGGACGCGATGTTTGCCAGCGAGGAAGGCAAGAAACTCATAAAGGAATGGAACCTGCCCGAAGGCCTGATGGGTATCGGCGCCTTGGCTCTGGGCTATGCTTCCGCTCACCCTCACACCGTAAAGCCTCGCAAGGAAGATTATTATCGCATCATCAAGTAAAGCGACAATCACAAAAAACATATAGAAGGATAGCCTCAGCACAGAAGCTATCCTTTTTGGTTATTTGAAAAGTACGATAATAGACCCTTGTGGATGTTAATTCTGCCTAAAAATCACCGAAATATTTGGTAATAATCTAAGTTAGGTGTATATTTGCAGCAAAATTAATCTAAGTTAGGTGTATTTTTTACAAATAATAATCTAAGTTAGGTGTATTTTTTGAGCGAACAATAATCTAAGTTAGGTGAAATTATGAGACGAAAAGTATATGAACAACTCTTAAAATGGAAAGAAGAACAGCATGGAGAAAGTGCAGTTCTTATCAACGGTGTTCGACGTGTCGGCAAGAGCTATATAGTGAAAGAATTTGCCCAGAAAGAATACAAAAGCTACATTCTTTTGGATTTCAACAAAGTAAGTTCCAACATCAAAGCATTATTCGAAGATTATTTGGACGACTTGGATACATTCTTCATGTATCTAAGCAGTTATACCAACACCCCACTTTATCCACGAGAGTCTATCATCATCTTTGATGAGGTTCAACTTTTCCCTCGTGCACGCACAGCCATCAAATATTTGGTAGAAGACGGAAGGTATGATTACATCGAAACAGGTTCGCTCGTCTCTATCAAGAAGAATGTGGAAAACATCATGATTCCATCCGAAGAAGATGAAATTCTCATGTATCCTATGGACTTCGAAGAGTTTCTTTGGGCTCTTGGCAATGAAACACTCATGCCTCTTATCTGCATGAACTTTGAGAAAAAGCACGAGATGGGGCAAATGATGCACCGCAAGGCAATGAACTATTTCAGGCAATATCTTATCGTCGGTGGTATGCCACAAGCCGTGGCAAAATTCGTAGAAACACGAGATTTCAACAAAGTTGACCATGTGAAGCGACAGATACTGACCCTCTACCGCAATGACATACAGAAATATGCATCTACCCATGTATCGAAAGTAACCAAGATTTTCGATACCATCCCTTCTCAACTCCAAAAGCATGAGAAGAAATTTATGTTGAAGGCACTGACCGAAGGGGCAAGAATGAGGGATTATGAAACCGCTTTCTTTTGGTTAAGTGACGCCATGATTGTAAACATGGCTTACAATACGACCGAGCCAAACATAGGTTTGGGCATGAACACCGACGACACAACTCTCAAATGTTATATGTCTGACACAGGGCTGCTCATTAGCCATGCTTTCAACGAGAAAGCCATCGTATCAGAAAGCCTTTACAACAAACTTCTCACTGACAAGTTGGAGTTCAATAGTGGCATGGTTATAGAGAACATCGTCGCCCAAATGTTGCGTTCGGCTGGGCATAACCTATTCTTCTTCTCCAAATACAGCAAGGAGGCAGAGGACAGAATGGAGATTGATTTCCTCATAGCCAAGGACACTATCACCACGAAGCACAACATTTCACCTATCGAAGTGAAATCAACCAACAGATACACGTTGACCTCTCTCAAGAAGTGTATCGCCAAATACGGAAATTATCTATCCACCCCTTACGTCATCCATACGGCTGACTTAAAAATTGAAGATGGAATCACCTATTTGCCGCTGTATATGACAGGGATGCTGTAAAAAGCATCCCTACAATAATATAAAAAGAGGTTATACAAGCACTAATCCTTGACAACATCTCCTCCCTTGACATACGAAAGAACCAAACGGCGAACCACGGCATGGATGTCGTCTTGAGGGAACTTCTGGCGACATTTCTCCGTGAGGTCCTCACAAAAATACATTTTACTGCCAACCAAGGAAGCAGGAATATCTTGCTTTATAAACACATCGTATGTTGCGATTGCCTTGCCATCCCCAGTGGCAATAGGCACTATATCCCACTTATACCAACTACCAGAAATTCCAGAGCCCACAGGAAACAACTTATAATTTTCTTTCCATTCTGCACGATCCACCAAACTCATACGATAGCTGTAAAAAGAAGTCTCATTCTTGGTGTCCTCCACATTTAATGTATACGTTGCAGCAAGAGCTGAAGAAACTTTTCTCACAAGAATTTGATACTTTTTAGCCCCACCGAAAGGAGGATTTTCCGTCAAGTCTTGCTCTATTTTCTCTTTAATTTGTGGTGCATCCACTACAAATTCCACTTCCCCTGTATAATTGTAAATAGACTCCGATGGCTGAGATGGATTTGGGTAAACACATCCCCTGTCATCATCACCATCATTCTTGTCGCACGCACAGAACGCAAGGGGCGACAAGCAGAGTAAGATTGATAATTTTAATAACTGTTTCATACGTTTTTTCTCCTATAATCAACTATGGCTTTTGCGTGGTATGACACCACTTCTTGACGGCACAAAGATAAGACTTTTATTTGAATAAAACAAGAAAATATGGTGGTAAGTATTTATTTTTTACGACTTACAGCCATACTTCAAGCACTTTCCATCATACAAACAAAAGACAAACCGCTGACGCTGACACTGACAGTCCAATTTTCCGAGCCTTATCCAAGAGAGTAAAAGAGTGTTAATTATTTTTTATATTTATATATATAATATTATATATATAAATATAAACTTCTACCCTTACCTTTTTACCCTGCGGAAAATTGGACTGTCAGCGTCAGCGTCAGCGAGTACAATCTTTTTTCTTACAGAAAGGCTACCATATGAAACGCACGGCTGCCTCATGTCTTAGGAGATGATACCGTATGAAACGTACGGTATCAACTCATAAGATAACGAGGCGTAAAATTTAGTTTTCTTCATCACAAAACTATGAGTTGCAGAAAACAGCCCCTTCACGCACACTGAAATTTGGTGGTTACAGAAAAAAGCAGTACTTTTGCAACCGTAATTACAAAAATACTGCTTTGTGAAAAGTATGATGTTTCTTTGAGAAAAGAACAAATTCCTAAGAAATTTTTCAAGTAAACTGCTTCAAGCCATAACAGCAGAAAAGCAAGAATAAAGGAAGGCTCAGCACGCCAAGAAGCAACACATAGGTGAAGAACGCTAAATACCTACGCTCATTCAATTTCTTACCATAAGCCACTCCAACGATGCCATCTACGATGAGGACAACGGGAGTCAGCGCAGTACCTATCGGGTAAAGTAAACAAACAAGAGATAGCAAGCCGACAAATGTCCATAATCTTTTTCTATGCTTATCCATCACCATACGATTACCCTTTACCGATGTTTTTACAACTCCACCTTAGAAAGTACCTTATCGGTAGCACCCGAAAGACTCGCTACGAAAGCACCAGCCTTGTCGCCTGCCTGCTTCAGGAAAGCCTCATCATTCATCATTGAATTCATCAAGCCCTCGAAACTCTCATAATTCTGAATCTCGAAACCGCCGCCCGACTTGAGCAAGCCCTGGGCTTCCTGGAACTTCTTGTTGTTAGGGCCAAAGATAACCGGCATATTCCATACTGCAGCCTCCAAAGTGTTGTGAATACCAACACCGAAGCCTCCACCTACATAAGCCACATCACCATAATGGTACATGCTGCTCAGCAATCCGAAACAGTCGATGATCAGCACGTCAGCCTGAGCTGCCTCCTCGGGAGTGGTCTGTGTGTAGCGCACCACCTTTTTGTCCTTTATCAGAGAAAGAATCTGGCGCAGATGATCCTCGCCTATGACATGAGGAGCTATCAGCAGACGCCAGTCCTTATGCTCATTGAAGAACGGAATGAATATCTCCTCATCAGGTGGCCAGGAACTGCCTGCCACAAAAACCTTATAGTCCTCTTTAGCTGGGATTTCTCCAGCAGCCGAAGCCTCTGCAACCTGTCCCTTGCGGAAAGCATCACATATAGGCAACTGCTTGGCAGCCTCCTTGATCTGGAGCACACGGTCAAAACGAGTATCTCCCACCACGTCGACAGCAGTTATGCCAATACTTTCGAGCAGGCGCTTGCTTTCCTCGTTCTGCACGAAGAAACGGGTGAAGCACTTCAATACTCCGGCATAGCTCCTGCCATACCACTTGAAGAACACCTGGTCCTCGCGGAAGATGCTGCTCACACTGTAGGTAGGAATATTGCGATGCTTCAGAATGTGAAGGAAGTTTGACCAGAATTCATACTTGATGAAGAAAGCCATCACCGGGCGCACCAGACGCAGGAAACGGATGGCATTCAATCGAGTATCCACCGGCATATAACAGATAATGTCGGCTCCCTCGTAGTTCTTGCGCACCTCATAGCCCGATGGCGAATAGAAGGTAAGCAATATCTTGTACTGAGGGAAATCCCTGCGAATACGTTCCATGAGGGGACGCCCCTGCTCGAACTCGCCGAGCGAGGCTGCATGAAACCACACATACTGAGCAGTAGGGTCTACCTTCTGCTTGAGCAGTCTGAATGCTTCACGCTCGCCACGCCACATCTTGCGCACCTTATGGTCGAAAAGGCTCGCAATGGCTATGCCCCAGAGGACCAAATAAATGACTACGTTGTAAATCATGATACCGGAAGTTTGATTGACACTTTATCCTAACACTTCGATGGCCTTGCGCAAGCGCTTCAGGGTTTCCTCCTTGCCAAGGAAGGCTGAGATGTCGAACATGCCTGGGCCCTTGCCCTCGCCAACGAGTGTGAGACGGAATGCGTTCATCACGTCGCCAAGCTTATAGCCCTTGTCCTCTACCCATTTCATCACGACAGGCTCCTGTCCCTCGATAGAGAAATCTTCGATACCTTCAAGCACCTCTGCAAGCTCGGTCATCTGCTGAGCCGAATACTCCTTCCAGCGCTTCTTGGCTGTCTTGGCATCGTACTCGGTTGGTGGAATAAAGAAGAAAGAGCAAAGAGGCCACAACTCATAGACGAAGTTCACACGGTCCTTCATCATGTGCACAACCTGCTTCACACGATCCATCGTTTCCTCCACACCATTGTTGGCAACGATAGGGGCAAAGAGATTGGCTATTTCGTCATCGCTCTTCATCAGTATATACTCATGGTTGAACCAAATACCCTTCTTGAAGTCAAACTTGGCACCAGCTTTCGAGCAACGTGAGATATCGAAAGCCTTCACCAACTCATCGAGCGAGAAGATTTCCTGTTCTGTACCAGGATTCCATCCCAACAGAGCCAGGAAGTTGACCACAGCCTCGGGGAAGTAACCACTCTCGCGATAGCCTGATGACACCTCGCCGGTCTTGGGATCGTGCCACTCCAATGGGAACACAGGGAAACCCAGACGGTCGCCATCACGCTTGCTCAGTTTACCCTTACCCTCTGGCTTGAGCAACAAAGGAAGATGGGCAAAACGTGGCATAGTGTCTTCCCAGCCAAAAGCCTTATAGAGCAACACATGCAAGGGAGCACTTGGCAGCCACTCCTCACCACGAATCACGTGGGAAATCTCCATCAGATGGTCGTCCACGATGTTGGCAAGATGATATGTTGGCAACTCGTCTGCGCTCTTATAGAGCACCTTGTCGTCCAAGATATCACTCATCACCTTCACGTCTCCTCGTATCATATCGTTGACATGAATCTCCTCGCCGGGCTCAATCTTGAAGCGTACAGTATACTGCTTGCCGTCTGCAATGAGCTGGTCAACCTCCTCCTTGGAAAGAGTAAGCGAGTTGCGCATCTGCATACGGGTATGGGCATCATACTGGAAGTTCTGTATCTCGGCACGCTTTGCCTCAAGCTCCTCGGGAGTATCGAAAGCGATATAAGCCTTACCCGCATCGAGCAACTGCTGCACATATTTCTTATAGATGTCGCGACGCTCACTCTGGCGGTAAGGACCATGCTCTCCACCAAAGCTTACACCCTCGTCAAACTTGATACCGAGCCATTTGAATGACTCCAGGATATACTCCTCAGCTCCTGGCACAAAACGATGTGAGTCAGTATCCTCAATACGGAACACAAGCTCACCACCATGCTGGCGAGCAAACAAATAATTATATAAGGCAGTACGAACACCGCCAATGTGCAATGCACCCGTAGGACTGGGGGCAAAACGCACTCTTACTTTTCTATCAGTCATGTCTGAAAATAGCTATTTTTTAAATTTTCTGCAAAATTACACTTTTTTTTGCGATTTTAGCAGTTTTTTTTCGTATTTTCGCAGAGTAATCTAAAAATAGTGGTATAAAATGAGCATATTCAACAACACAGAAGAGAATTACTGGCGAAATCTCGCCACCAAGACCGTACTCGTATGTATCACCGTAGCCATCATCGTGTGGTTCCTGCCACGCAACGAGGGCAGAATGTATCGCTACGATGTAGGAAAGCCATGGATGTATGGATCGGTCATTGCCAAGTTCGACTTCCCTATCTACAAAACAGACGAGGCCATCAAGCACGAACAGGATTCCCTGCTCAAGCACTTCCAGCCTTACTACAGTCTCAACCCGCTTATCGAGAAAAAGCAGGTGGAGCGATTCCTGCACGACTACGAGCAGGGCATCAACGGTCTGCCCAAAGAATATGTGGGCATCGTGGCAAGACAGATGCAGGAAATATACCAGATGGGCATCATCAACACCAACGAATACAACAACATCTTCAAGGACTCCACCAGCATGATACGATTCGTGAGTGGTAAAAATGCCAAGAGTCTCAAGGTGAGCAGTTTCTACTCCACCATAGCTGCCTACGAGCACATCTTTGCCAACGAGAAACTCGCAGCCCAGCGAGCCATTCTCTCACGGTGCAACCTCAACAACTATATAGAGGCCAATATCGTGTACGATAAAGAGAAGAGCGATGCCGAGAAAAACGATCTGCTGAGCAGCATTCCTTTGGCAAGTGGCATGGTGATGAGCGGACAGAAAATCATCGACCGTGGAGAAATCGTCAACGATTACACTTGCCGTGTGCTCAACTCTTTCGATAAGGAGATGAAGCGCAGAAGCTCCACTCAAGACGAAATCATGACCACCTTCATCGGCCAGATTCTCTTCGTGCTGATACTCGTCATGATGTTCACCTCCTACCTCACGCTCTTCCGCAAAGACTACTTCGAGAAGCCACGAAGCCTCACCATGCTCTACACGATGATCACCCTCTTCCCTATCCTCGTGTCGATGATGATGAAGCACAACTTCTTCTCGGTTTATATCATCCCCTTTGCCATGGCTGCAATCTTCGTCAGGGTGTTTATGGATTCCCGAACGGCATTCATCACCCATGTCACGATGATTCTTATCTGTGCCGCAGCAGTAAAATATCAGTACGAGTTCATCATCGTGCAGTTAGCATCGGGACTGGTGGCCATCTACTCGCTCCGCGAACTGTCCAAGCGGTCGCAGATATTCATCACAGCCATACTCGTCACCATATCGAGTTGCATCGTCTACTTAGCACTTCAGCTCATGCAGGACAACCAGGTGTTCAACATCGACCCGAGCATGTACACCTATTTTATCATCAACGGCATCTTCCTGCTGCTCTCCTACCCGATGATGTACCTCATCGAGAAGATGTTTGGATTCATCTCCAACGTGACACTCTTCGAGCTTTCCAATACCAACAAGGGACTGCTCCGAAACCTGAGCGAGATAGCTCCTGGCACCTTCCAGCATTCCATCACCGTGGGAAACCTGGCTGCCGAAATTGCCAACCGTATTCATGCCAACAGTCTGCTGGTACGTACCGGTGCGCTCTATCATGACATCGGCAAGATGACCAATCCTGTATTCTTTACCGAAAACCAAGCTGGTGTCAATCCTCACGACCAACTCTCCGACCTGGAGAGCGCACAAATCATCATCAGCCACGTTACGGAAGGACTGAAGCTTGCCGAGAAATTCAATCTGCCAGGCATCATCAAGGACTTCATCTCTACCCACCACGGCACAGGACTCACCAAGTATTTCTATATTAATTATTGTAACGAGCACCCCGACGACCAGGTGGACAAGGAGATGTTCCAGTATCCTGGTCCTAACCCCTTCACCCGCGAGCAGGCCATCCTGATGATGGCAGACACCGTGGAGGCAGCCTCGCGCTCACTCAATGAATACACAGAGGAGAGTATCAGCACGCTCACCAACAAGTTGATAGACAGTCAGGTGGCAGACGGATTCTTCAGGGAGTGCCCTATCACCTTCCGCGACATAGCCTTGGCCAAGTCTGTACTCATCGAACGACTGAAATCCATCTACCACACCAGGATTTCCTATCCACACCTGAACAAGTAATATTTTTGCATAAAAGAAACGAGGGTGCGTCATTGACTGATGACGCACCCTCACTCTTTTCATATCGATTTATCAATTAAGATTTTTTACTTCACAACAACCTTCCTCGCACTTCCGTCGCTATACTTCACGATGTTCAAGCCCTTAACAGGAACAGCCAATCGCTGACCATTTAGAGAATAGCGAGATACCTCCTCAACATCAGTAGAGGTTGTAGTCTTGTCGATACCTGTTGCATCGAATTCTACTATATTCTCAAAGTAGCCAAATTCAGAGAGCCTGTAATTATCATAAGTTCCCTTAGGTACATAAAGTGTACATTTCCTGGAAGCACAACCTTCGAATGCATAACGACCTATTCTTGGTACTTTCTCTGCATATACATATATACTCGTTAATCCGCTACAGTAAGAGAATGCGAACTCGCCTATTGAAGTAATACCAGCAGGAAGGGTTAAACTCGTTAATCTGCTACAGCCAGAGAATGCGTACTTGTCTATTGAGGTAATACCAGCAGGAAGGGTTAAACTCGTTAATCCGCTACAGCCAGAGAATGCGTACTCGCCTATTGAAGTAATACCAGCAGGAAGGGTTAAACTCGTTAATCCGCTACAGCCATAGAATGTGTCATCGCCTATTGAGGTAATACCAGCAGGAAGGGTTAAACTCGTTAATCCGCTACAGCCATAGAATGCGTACTCGCCTATTGAAGTAATACCAGCAGGAAGGGTTAAACTCGTTAA
>OHWB01000432.1_pt1 | contig 12372 bp, 6 predicted proteins | sample 1579591 | NCBI WGS metagenome assembly OHWB01 (sample SAMEA3882503, study PRJEB24775) | human gut metagenome | biome: human-associated habitat; feature: intestine environment; material: feces | place: Netherlands | collected 2009/2010 | reverse complement strand
TGAAGGAATATCTGAAGAATGTAGAGCCTTTCCAGCAGGATGGCAGATGGGGACTGAGGGTGATGAACGACATCATAGTGAAACCTATTTACGCGCATATCTCTAACTTCCGAGGTGATTATGCCCAATGCAGAATAGGCATACAGAAATGTTTGTATGGGCTATTGGACAGGAGGGGCAATATCATCCTGCCTCCAGAATATAAATACATATATGGGTGGAACGAACATGCGGTTGATGTAAAAGGTAATGATGGTTACTGCAGAACCATAGAATTGTAACGGCTAAGAAAATATATAAATAGAACGCAAGAAGCCTGGTGGATCCAGCTTCTTGCGTTTTTTCTTGTATGCACTATCTGCCTTGCAGCTATTCTCTTTGAGTATGTTCTGCACTTATCCTTTTCTTCCGAAATCGGCAGGAATCTCGCCCCATTTCTTCGTTTCCCATTTAAAGATAGGCACGGTTACGGGGTGGGTGCGGAGCCAGTTTTCGGCACGGGCGATGATCTGATAGAGCTGCTCGGTTTGAGGAGTACGTTCCAGTTTGGTCTTGCATTGCTTCTTGTTTACCCAGAGCTGGGCATTTACGCTGTCGCTGTAGATTACCTTGTTGGTAATGCCTTTCTGGTCCATCAGAGCGAGGGCGTGGACGATGGCGAGGAACTCGCCGATGTTGTTGGTGCCGTGGATAGGACCATAGTGGAAAACCTGCGCACCAGTCTGAAGATCAATGCATTGGTATTCCATCGGACCGGGATTTCCGGAACAGGCTGCATCCACAGCCCAGGCGTTCGCCTTCACCTCATTGGGCAAAGGCAAGACTGTATCGTTTCTCCATGAAGGAGGATTTACGGGCATATTACTCATTTGCGTTTCTTTTATTTGTTTCTATTATTTGATAGATGATTTGTGTTTTACTGAACCGCATACGAGAGTTCTGTATTGGTATTACTGACCTGTAATAAAAAAGAAATGAGCAAGCCCCAAAGTCTGGCTCTGGGGATGCTCATTATTTGTCAATAGTCAATATTCAATTTTTAAATTGTAGGTTAATTATATCTTGAGAAGTTTTTCAGGAGTGCGATACTCCTGATAACTTCTAATTACCTAAAATTTTACATTCTTTCAGGAACCTCGATGCCGAGCAGAGCCATACCATTCTTCAGAATCTTGGCTACATTGGCTGCGAGAACCAGGCGGGTAATCTTCTCTGCCTCGCTCTCAGCATTCAGGATGCTGTAGTCGTGATAGAACTGGTTGAACTCCTTGGTCAGCTCGTAGCAGTAGTTGGCAATGCCACCAGGGTTGTAGTTGTTGCCGGCATCGGCTACGGCTGCAGCGAAGTCGTTCATCTTCTGGATAAGGTCGATCTCCTTCTCGTTGATAGGAGCATCAGCGCCCAACTCTGCAGGAATCTCGATACCCTCGGCAGCAGCCTTGCGCATGATGCTGCGGATACGAGCGTAGGTGTACTGGATGAAAGGACCTGTGTTACCGTTGAAGTCGATACTCTCCTCTGGGTTGAAGAGCATGTTCTTGCGGGCATCTACCTTGAGGATGAAGTACTTCAACGCTCCGAGACCCACGATGCGTGAAATCTCCTGGCGCTCTTCCTCGCTCATGTCCTTGAACTTGCCAAGCTCATCGCTTGTCTGTCGGGCATCCTTGATCATCTCTGCCATCAGGTCATCAGCATCTACTACGGTTCCCTCGCGGCTCTTCATCTTACCGTTAGGCAGCTCTACCATTCCGTAAGAGAAGTGAACCAAGTCCTTACCCCACTTGAAGCCGAGGCGGTCGAGCAGGATAGAGAGCACCTGGAAGTGGTAGTTCTGCTCGTTACCTACTACGTAGATCATCTTGTCGATAGGGAAGTCCTTGAAGCGGAGGTCGGCAGTACCGATGTCCTGAGTCATGTAAACAGAAGTGCCGTCAGAACGGAGCAGGAGCTTCTGGTCGAGGCCCTCGTTGGTGAGGTCTGCCCATACAGAGTTATCGTCCTTGCGGAAGAAGAGACCCTTCTCCAATCCTTCCTCTACCTTCTTCTTACCCTCGAGGTAAGTATTTGACTCATAATATATCTTGTCGAAACTTACACCCATCATCTTGTAAGTCTCGTCGAAACCTGCGTAAACCCAGCTGTTCATCTTCTGCCAGAGAGCGCGAACTTCAGGGTCGTTGTTTTCCCACTTCACGAGCATTTCGTGAGCCTCCTTGATCAATGGAGCCTCTGCCTTTGCTTTCTCTGTGGCAGCTTCTTCTTCCATGCCCTCCTTCATGTACTGAGCCTTGAGCTCTGCGATTTCCTCACGATAGTGCTTGTCGAAGGCTACATAGTAGTCGCCGATGAGGTGGTCGCCCTTCTTGCCGGAAGTTTCAGGAGTTTCGCCATTGCCCCACTTGAGCCAAGCGAGCATAGACTTACAGATGTGAATACCACGGTCGTTAACGATGTTTGTCTTGATTACCTTGTTGCCGTTGGCCTCCATGATCTGGGCCAATGACCAGCCGAGGAGGTTGTTGCGCACGTGACCGAGGTGGAGAGGCTTGTTGGTGTTAGGAGAAGAGTACTCGATCATGACGAGCGGGCTCTGCTCTGTGACAGGTTTCTCACCGAACTTAGGGTCAGCGTTGATGGTATTCAAGAGTCCTACCCATGCGGCAGGAGCGATAGAAAGATTCAGGAAACCTTTAACCACATTGAAGTCGGCAATCACATTGCAGCAGTTCTTCTTCAGGTATTCGCCAATTTCCTGTGCAGTATCCTCAGGTTTCTTCTTTGACATTTTGAGGAATGGGAACACGACGAGGGTAAGGTTTCCTTCGAAATTACTCTTGGTTTTCTGCAGGGCCACCATTTTCTCAGGCACGTCCTGTCCGTAAAGCTCTTTCACCGCAGCGATGACCGAGCTGATGATTTCGTTTTCTATCTTCATTTATACTAATTTTACCGGTAATTATTCAATAATTATGCAAGAAACATTCTCCTTCTTTGGCTGGAATGTGTTTTGCGGTGCAAAGTTACTGCAAATAAAGGACAATGCAAAATAAATCACGATAAATTTTAAGGGCAATCTCCCCCAGAGGTCTACACTCTTTCGAGAATAGTACCGAGAGCAGAGAATAAAAAACTCGTAACTGCTATCCTGAAGGTCTATACACCTTCGAGGATGATGGCAGCAACGTCTTCTGGTGTGTTCCACAGAATGCCGTCGTTCAGTTCGTCATCCGTAAAGCCACGAAGGGCTTCCTCTGCTTCCTTGGCTGTGATGGCAGGAGTGCCGTCCTCGTTTTTCGCATCGAGCAAAGCCTTCAGTATGGCAGCTCTGTATTCTTCGATAGTCATCATGTTCCTAATGTCGTTATGTTGTTTGTTTCTGGTGACAAAGATACAGTTTTTTTACAGAAGAGCAAAGTTTTTTCTCATTTTATTTCGATGAGTATTGAAAAGTTTTAATTATTCTTGTGTTTTGCTGGTCTGGGAGTTCTTTCAGGAGTTTTTACGGGAGTTGAGTTATCCAGTTGGGCAGATTCATTTTACCAGTTTGAAAAGTGAGAATGACGGGCGTAGATGTTTGTCTGTATGTCGATACAAAGTCATCCTTTTTAAGAGAATAAGTGTAAAGATAACATTTTTAACATAAAGAATGATTGCCAAGTCAGAAAAAACACTTATTTTTGCAGCAAGACAACAACAATTTTGCAAAAATAGAGTTCCTGACGCTTGCGGCAAGGGGACTCTGATGAACTGGATAAACCAAATAAATCCCTTAATATCATTCAACAACAATGAAACGAAAACTATTCCTTACTTTGGGTTTGGCAGCTTTGACCATGTACTCTTACGGAGCCAAGAAGCCTAAGACAACAGCCCGGAAAATGAACAAGACAACCATTCAGCAACCCACTTTCACCGAGTGGCACGACCTGCAGGTGAACGAAATCAACCGTTTGCCTCTGCACACATCCTTCTTCACCTATCCCTTTGCCGACATGGTGTATGAGGAAGGCGGAGTGGTAAAGAGCCGCAATCTTTCCAGTGTAGACAAGACGATGAGTCAGAATTTCCTTTCTCTTGACGGAATATGGAAGTTCAAGTGGGTGGAGAATGCCGACCAGCGCCCAGCAGATTTCTATCTTACCAACCTCGATGACTCTCATTGGGGCACGATTCCTGTTCCTGGCAACTGGGAACTCAACGGCTATGGTCAGCCGGAGTATGTGAACATAGGCTTTGCCTGGCGCGGACATTTCGATGAGCAGCCGCCTGCCGTGCCAGTCAAGGACAATCATGTGGGCTCTTACCGTCGACAGATAGACATTCCTGCCAACTGGGACGGCAAGCAGGTGATAGCCCACTTCGGAAGCGTAACTTCCAATATTTATCTATATGTGAACGGACAGTTTGCCGGCTATGCAGAAGACGGCAAGGTGGCAGCCGAGTTCGACATCACTCCCTTCCTAAAGAAGGGCAAGAACTTCATAGCCTTCCAGACATTCCGTTGGTGCGACGGTTCCTGGTGCGAGGATCAGGACTTCTGGCGTCTGAGTGGTGTGGCTCGCGAGAACTATCTCTATGCCCGTGACGCCCATCTGCAGCTTGAGGACATTCGTATCACTCCCGATCTGGTGAACAATTACAAGGACGGCGTGCTGCAGGTGGCAGCCAAGGTGAAGGGCCACGGAACCCTCAACCTCATCCTCTTCGACAAGGACGGCAAGCAGGTGGCAACAGCTGTCGGGGTTGCCAAGAATGGTCTGGCTCAGCTGTCTATGAAGGTAGATAATCCTCATAAGTGGACAGCCGAAACACCTTATCTCTACACCCTGCAGGTTTCGCTGTCGGGAGTTGGCAAAAGAGCCGACATGCAGGCCAGTGTGACACCCGTCAAGGTGGGTTTCCGCAAGGTGGAAATAAAGAACCGCCAGTTCTTGGTCAACGGTCAGCCTGTACTCATCAAGGGAGCCAACCGTCATGAGATGGATCCTGATGGTGGATACGTGGTAAGCATGGAGCGCATGCTGCAGGACATACGCCTGATGAAACGACTGAACATCAACGCCGTGCGAACCTGTCACTATCCCGACGATCCTCGTTGGTACGACCTCTGCGACGAGTATGGCATCTATGTGGTGGCAGAAGCCAACCAGGAGAGTCACGGTTTCCAGTATGGCAAGGATGCCGCAGCCGGAAAGCCTATGTTTGCCCGACAGATTATGGAGCGCAACCAGCACAACGTGTGCAACTTCTACAACCATCCCTCGATCGTAACCTGGAGCCTGGGCAATGAGACCGTGATGAGCGACAACTTCATGCAGGCTTACAAGTGGATCAAGAGTCAGGACCAGAGCCGTCCTGTGCAGTATGAGCAGGCAGGCCATGGTGATGGAACCGATATTTACTGTCCGATGTATTACTCGGTGAAAGACTGCGAGGCATACAGCAAGAATCCTGCGAGCAACAAGCCTCTTATACAGTGTGAGTACAACCACACCATGGGCAACTCGGGTGGCAATCTGAGCGACTATTGGGCGCTTGTGCGTAAGTATCCCATCTTCCAGGGCGGTTTCGACTGGGACTTCGTCGACCAGGCACTGCATCGCCATCCACAGAAGCCTATGAGCATCAAGGCAGAAGCCATGAGCAACGAGCAGCTGCGGCAGATAGAATACACCTACGGTGGCGACTATAACAAATACGACCCAAGCGACAACAATTTCAACTGCAATGGAATCGTAGGTCCCGACCGTCAGTTCAATCCTCATGCCTACGAGTTGGCTTATCAGTATCAGAACATCTGGACCACGATGAAGGACGCTCAGAAGGGAGAGGTGAATGTATATAATGAGAATTTCTTCGCCGACCTGAGCAACTGCGCCCTGGCGTGGAGCCTGATAGAAGATGGCGTGGAGACTCAGAACGGAACCCTTGCCGACATCGACGTGGCTCCACAGCAGACCAAGACTTTCACCATTCCTTACGACCTGTCGAAGGTGAAGGGCAAGGAGGTGCTCCTCGATATTGACTTCCGCCTGAAGAAAGCAGAGCCGCTCATGGAGGCAGGACAGATTATTGCCTACAGTCAGTTGGCGGTGAAGGAGAAATCATGCTGCGGACATTGTGCGTCAAAACAGGCAAGCACCCCAGCCGGCAAGAACGTGAAGGCAAAATTCATCGACCGGAAGGGCGAAGCCGACCTGGCTGTCGTCACTCCCGACCTCACCCTGAAGATAAGCCGCGCCACGGGACTCATCTCTGCCTTTACCTGTCAGGGCAAGTCGCTCCTGGGTGAGGGCGGAACCTTGAAACCCAACTTCTGGCGAGCTCCCACCGACAACGACATGGGCGCTGGTCTGCAGAAGAAGTTCAAGTTGTGGAAGCAGCCTGAGCTGACTCTGAAAACCCTCACGACAGCGAAGGACAAGAAGGCGAACACCTTCAGCATCTGTGCCACCTACACCCTGCCACACCTGAAAGCCGACCTGTCGGTGACCTATCTCGTCATGGCGAATACAGGCATGGTGAAAGTCACCGAAACCCTTCAGATGGCAGAAGGCGAGAAGGCGGACGACCTCTTCCGCTTCGGCATGCTCATGCAGTTGCCTTACGATATGTCGGAGAGCGAGTACTATGGCCGAGGACCTATAGAGAACTATTCCGACCGAAAGGAATGTATGCGTATAGGCATCTATCGCGACCAGGCCGACAATCAATATTTCCCCTACATCCGTCCACAGGAAAGCGGAACCAAGAGCGATATGCGCTGGTGGAAGCAGACCGACAGCAATGGCTTCGGACTGACGGTAAAGAGCTGTCAGCCTTTCTATGCATCAGCCCTTCACTTCGATACCGACGAGTTGGACGATGGCGACGAGAAGGAACAGCGCCACAGCTTCAGCCTGCAGAAGTCAAAATTCACCAACCTCTTCCTCGATGGCGAACATTATGGAGTGGGAGGCGAGAATTCCTGGGGCGCATGGCCTTTGGCTCCTTATCGCGTACATGCCGGCAACAAGAGCTTCAGCTTTGTCCTTGTGCCTGTGAAGAAATAAGAAAGGAGAGATCCTGCTTCATGCCACATTGAAGCCACACAGCTTTGCTGTCTATCGTTTCTGAAGTGTTTAGAAATATTCTTCTTCTTTTGGAGAATATGGAAAAGTTTTATATAGTCATTCCTTGAAATGGCAGGAGTGTTAGCTGCTGTTTAGAATGATCAGTTTTAATTTGAGGTTTCTGTCCAATAATTAGACGGTGGTGTCTAATTGTTGGACAGTTTGTTTAATAAGGGTTTTCGTCTAAAGACTTGATTGTCAGAAGAAGTACTGTTTTGGCACGGCTCTTGTCCTTATCATGCCAAAATGAAGAAGATTATGAAAAGAATAGGAATATTGATAGGATGGTTGGTCTGGGCGGCTGGAGCCTCGGCACAGAGCTGGAGCCTTGACGACTGCATGAAATACGCCGTGGAGCATGCCACGGAGGTGAAGCGGGAGGTGGTAAACGCCCGCCAGCGCAAGCAGGATTACCAGCATGCTGTGGCAGGATTCCTGCCTACCGTTACGGGCGGCGTGCAGGGACAGTACGCCTGGGGACGAAACATCGACCCGGAAACCAATACTTATAATAATGTAACGACATTCAACAACTATTATCAGCTTTATGCCGAACTGAATGTCTTCGATGGTTTCGCCACCATCAACGCCTTGAAGCAGGCTAAGTTGAGCCGGGATTATTCAGCCACGGCGATGCAGAAGATCCAGGACGATAGAGCCATCGACGTGATGCAGAAATATGTGGATGCTGCCTATGCTGAGGCAAGCATTCAGATAGCAAGCGAGAAACTAAACGAAAGCAAGCGGATGCTGGCTAAGATGAAGCGACTGTATGAACTGGGCGAGAAAGGCCGACCGGATGTGGTGCAGATGGAATCGCAGGTGGCAGAAGATGAATACAATCTTACGCATCAGGATAATGTGGCAAAACAGAGTCTGCTCGCCTTGAAATCTGCGATGAATTTTCCGGTGGAGGAGGAGCTGAAATTGGAAATGAAGTCGGAAAATAAAAAGGTTCCTGAATCTGGAGTAAACTACGAAACCGTTTACCAGGGCTTCCAGCATATTTCTCCCGATTTGAAGTCGGCAGAATACGAAGTGGAGCGGGCTCGGTATGATTACAAGATAGCAAAAGGCAGATTACTGCCATCACTCTCTCTCGGTGGCGGCATTTCTACCAACTATTATAAGAATCTCTCTCAGAAAGGGCAATACGATGGGTTTGCCTCGCAGTTTCGCAACAACCAGGGCGAATACCTCGCGTTGACCCTTTCTATACCTATTTATAGTAGCGACCGCTGGCATAGCGTGAAGAAGGCACGCAACGACTGGCAACTGGCACAGGTGAACCTGGAGGAAACCCGTCGCAAGCTTCACGACCAGATAGCCCAGGCGGTAATGGATGCAGAGGGTTACGCCAAGGAGTTGCATCAGATGCAGAAGAAGGTGGTCTCCGATTCGCTCGCCTATCACATGTCGAGCCGGAAGTTTGAAGAAGGAATGCTTTCCACCTTCGATCTTCATACCGCAGCCCAGACGCTTCTGGAAAGCAGAATCAAGGAACTCCAGATGCAGTTGCTGCTCATCATCAAACAGAGATTGGTTGCTTATTATCAGGGAGAAAATTTAATTAAATAACAGAACTTTCGCAAGTGGTTCAGGTACGGGCTGAAGGCCCAAAAGCTCCTAGCCCAGGGTAACACCCTGGGTATAATAACAATCAGCAAGGCGCCCTGAAAGGGCAAAAGCTTTGTATATTGCCTGGAATTTTAAAGCTTTTGCCCTTACAGGGCGACAGGCTTGCGGCCATGATAACCCAGGGTGTTACCCTGGGCTAGGAGCTTCTGCCCTTTCAGGGCGTGTGGAGTGCTCTTGCAAACTTGAATACATAAAATTATGGACATAAAAATAGAAAAGAAAAAATATCTCGTGCCTCGCAAGTATTGGGCATGGATTGGCGGAGGAGCGGTTTTGATCGCAGTCCTCATTTGGTTGGGATTGAGCAATTTCTCTTCCACCCTGAAGGTGGATAGGAAGGGATTGAGCATCGGAACCGTGGAGAAGGCGCAGTTCAACGATTATGTTTCGGTGGATGGACAGGTGGTTCCTATCTCCGTGGTACAGATCAGTTCCGAGGAAGGCGGTATTGTTCTGGAGAAAGTGGTGGATGAAGGTGCCCACGTGAACAAGGGCGATGTCATCGTGAAATTGAGCAATTCGAATCTCGACCTGGAGATTCTGAATGCCGAGAGCGAACTTGCCGAAAAGCAGGACATGCTTCGCAACACCCAGATTTCGATGGAGCAGGACCGCCTGAACAACAGCAACGAGGAACTGTCGCTTTCGCAGGATGTCATTACCAAGCGCCGTTCCTATCAGCATCAGGAGGCGCTGCACAAGGAAGAACTCAATTCGCGCGAGGAGTATCTGAAGGCAAAGGAAGATTACGACCTTGCCGTCAAGAAGCATGCGCTCATCAGCAAGCGATTGAAGAAGGATGCACAGCTCCGCCGTTCGCAGATGGATCAGATGGGCGATAATCTGGAAGCCATGCAGAAGAATGTGCAGCTGGTTCGCCAGCGCAAGGAGAAGCTGAACATCCGCAGCACCATTTCGGGCGAAATCGGTTTGCTCGATGTGGAGCTGGGACAGAGCATCCAGGCCGGACAGAAGATAGGAGTCATCAACGACCTCAGCGATTTCAAGGTGCAGGCGCAGGTGGATGAGCATTACATCGACCGGGTGAAGCCGGGACTTACTGCCACCTTCAATCAGAACGGCAAACATTATCTCCTGCAGGTTCGCAAGGTTTATCCCGAGGTAAGAGACGGCAGGTTCCGCATCGACTTCATCTTCAAAGGCGTTCGCCCAGGCAACATCCGAACCGGTCAGACCTATTATGTAGATTTGCAGCTCGGTCAGTCGAAGCAGGCAATAATTATCCCTAAAGGCACGTTTTATAGTGTAACGGGCGGTCAATGGATCTTTGTATTAGACAAGAGTGGCAAGAAGGCTTATCGCCGTAAGATCACCATCGGTCGCCAGAATCCTCAATATTATGAGGTGATTGAAGGCTTGGAGCCGGGCGAGCAGGTTATCGTTAGCGGCTATGAAGCCTATAAGGATAATGATGTATTAGTTTTTAATTAGTAGTGATTAGTTAGTAATGATTAATTAGTAGTGATTAGTGATAAATTGGGCTAACGCCCTTGAAACAGGATATTTGATATGAATCATATTATTAACGCATTCAAGAATCTGCCCCGAAGAGGCCAGCACAATTTCGTGAAGATCTTGTGCCTGGCGCTCGGATTGGCAATCAGTTCGGTAATTATTGCCGAGATTTATTTCGAGCAGACTTACGATACGTACTTTCCAGGATGGGAGAGGACGTATCAGATTTCAGAAGTGGGAACGATGCCGGGAGACGATGGCAATAAGTCTTTCAATTTCGCCCAAACCTCAGGAGCTACAGCTCCGGGCATCAAACAGTATGCTCCATTTGTGGAGGCTGCTACACGACTTGTTTTTATTGGAGATTTCCAATGTAATATGGAAGACCAAAATGCAATCTCTTGTAAAATAGCATTGGCGGATAGCTGTTTTTTTGATGTCTTTCCCCAAAAGGTAACGATTGGCAAGGCAAAAGAAGTCCTTTCTCGTCCATTCTATTGCATGATAGACTCAGAGACAGCGGCGAAGATGGGCGGCAATGTTGTGGGTAAGCATTTCACGATGGCAAGTTATCCTGGATATACCTTTACTATCGGAGGTGTATTTGAGAGTTTCCCATGGGGATCCTCTTGGCATTCCCTTCAAGTGTTGGTGTCATTGGGTAGTATCGGGGATATGTTTGGTTATGATGGAAGGCAGCAATGGACTGGAAATGATTGTTATCAGTCTTTTATCCGATTGTCAAAAGGGCATAAGCCAAGTGAACTTCATCCATATATCAACAAGATGAAGCAAGACCACTTCCCGTTGAAAGAATGGAAGAAAGCGGGTATTTCATTAGATTACGACTTTACCGTTCTCAGCGAAATGTACACGCAAAGCCCTTACATCAAGAAGATGGGATGGATCATGGGTATCATCGCTTTTGTATTGCTTTTCACTTCCGTGATGAATTACCTGCTCATCATCGTGGGTAATCTCGTAACGCGTTCTCGTGAGATGGCTGTGCGTAAATGTTATGGAGCGGAACCCAAGAACATCCATGCCATTGTCTTCTCCGAGGCGTTGGTACATGTTGGCTTGTCGATTGTTCTTGCAGCTATTTTAGTATTTCTCAGCAAGGGAACGGTAGAGAATTTCCTTTCAGCCCCAGTTAGTGTCTTGGTGCTCAATCGAGGTTGCTGGATATTGGTAGCAATTTGTCTCTTAGTGCTTTTAGTGGGTGGGTGGATGCCTGGTTGGCTTTACTGCAAGATACCTGTAGCGATTGCTTTCAGGGGGTATAGTGAGAACCGTAAGAAATGGAAGCTCATCTTGCTGGGTGTTCAGTTTATCATTTCGGGGCTATTGTTCAGCTTGCTCTTTGTGGTCAATAATCAATATAATATGATGGTAAACTTGAATCCTGGTTACAAGTATGATAAGGTGGCATTCGTTTTTGTAGAAGGACTAGAGAAAGACCAACGAGCGCAATGTCTATCGGAAATTAAGCGAATGCCTGATGTCAATATGGTGGCATCTTGCTATAGTGTTCCTTTGCAAAGTTATAGCTTTAATGGTAATAATCTTTCTTTGCCTGGCGACAAGCGTACTATCCAAATCATTCATGATGCAGGTGGAGTGGATGACAATTACTTCAAGATGATGGACGTTGAGTTTGTAGAAGGATCTTTCTTCACAGAGCGTAATGATAGTTCTCGACAAATTATCATTGACGAGAACTTGGCTAACAAGCTCGTAAAACTTGGACATTGGAAAGATGGAGCCGTAGGTAAGAGGGTTTGGGTATCTTCTCATTGTGATGAGGATGAAACGATGACGATTTGTGGCGTGGTCAAGAATGTGAGGTATGGAACGATTAGCACGTCGAATGCTGATACGAACGCTACTCCTTTTGTCTATTTCTATGGTCGGGCTAATCGGTGTATGCTCGTCAAGTTTAATGACTTGACGGAAAAGAGTCTCTCTGACTTAAAGAACGAGGTGCAGTCGCTGTATCCGAATAATGAAGTGACCGTTTATGATTATGAATCCGAGTTCAAGGCACAGTATGCTTCCCAGCTCAATTTCCGCAACGGAATCTTGGTTGCCGGCATCGTGACGATGATTATCGCCCTCTTCGGATTGGTGGGCTATACGAGTG
>OHWB01000387.1_pt1 | contig 13268 bp, 8 predicted proteins | sample 1579591 | NCBI WGS metagenome assembly OHWB01 (sample SAMEA3882503, study PRJEB24775) | human gut metagenome | biome: human-associated habitat; feature: intestine environment; material: feces | place: Netherlands | collected 2009/2010 | reverse complement strand
CGCATTGAAAACTTGTTTTCAGATTGCCGAGTGCAGGATATCTTATGCAAAGATACATTTTTTCTCTTTTGCTTCCAAATGTTTTACCGAAAAAATGATATTTCTTCTTTCTCGCCAATTTTACTCTATACGAAAAACTGGCGACCCTCGCATAACGTGAGCCGCCAGTTGAATAGATGAATTATATGTTAGGTTTTTTATTTACTTGATAACTACCTTTTTGCCATGGTGGATATAGATGCCAGCCTGGTTGGGCTTCTGGTTCATCTTCATACCGCTGAGAGTGTACCAAGCACGGTCGGTGTAGCTGCCTGCGTTCTCTGTTATAGGCAAGTCGATACCTGTATCTATGTCTTTAGTGACATCCGTAACGATATACTGACCTTTACTATTCTTGTTAGGACCCACTTTGACAAAAATAGTTGAGTTGACTCCAGTAAAGTCTTGTGACTGAGTTTTCGCAGCCGTTCCTGCAGCATCAGGCTCGCAGAATACAAAGTTTATCAATCCGCCTTTCTGGGTGATGGTAAATTCCTTATAGTACCAATTCATGTTGTCGATTGTCTTGGTCTGTGTGATGTTTACGCCAGGCCACTTTGTACCCTCTGTAAAGTCTGTCATGCTGCTCCAGATGTGGAAGTTTACCTTTTTCCAGTTGGTGTTATCCGTATTGACATATACGGTAATGTTGTAAGGCTCGAAAGACTTGATGCTATAGTTGTAAGTGCGGATACCGCTTACAGTACCATTGATGAGTAGACCCACCTTCAGTGTGCAAGAACTGTTGATGTTGATAGATGTACCGCTTGTTACAGATGTGCTGTTAGCTTTAGGGTCGCTGCCATTGGTGGTGTAAACCAACTTAGCTGCGCTGTTCTTGCTTACTGCAGTGAGAGTCACTTTGAAGCCCTCTTCATATTCGCCTGAAGCCTTGTCTGCCCATGCTGTCTCTGCGTTGCTTGACAGATAGTACATGTAGTTTTTGCCAGAAAGGATGCGGGTGTATTCTGTCTTTGCGGGTGCTGTCATCATGCTTGGAATACCTACAACAACCAACAATTTGCGACCATCAGCACCATTTACTGCATTAGCAAAATACTGTGCGTTGCTGGCATAATTGCTATACGAACTTGTGTTGGTGATGCCTACTAATTTGCGGGCTTCTATCATGCTCTTCAGCTCATGCTCGTATGTTCTCCAGTGAGGCTGGAAGATACAAGGCGTACCAGGCATGGCAATAAGGAATGCGTTGGCAGCAGGAATATATGCTGTAGGGATAGGGTCTGGATTGTTGCTCTTGTCTTCACGTACCTGGATATCGTGGTTTTCTACGAAGGTAACAGCATACTGACGATAGGAAGGGTCAGACATCAGGCTGGCGTCATTCAACTTTCTCCAGTCGTTGTATTTGATTGCATTGGTCATGTTGTAGTGGAATGGGAAGTCGAAGGCACCGCTCTTCTTGCCTGTATTGTTGATCCAGTTCTTGATATTGCCTACACCATCCCAATACTCGCCTACGGAGTACTGAATACCTGTTGCTGTGTTGTAGTCGCCCACATGGCTTGCCGCAAAGCCTTTCACCATGTCATAGCGGAAACCTTCGTAACCCAAGTCATTTTTCAAGAAATTCAAGTAAGCCTTTACCACTTTCTGCACGTTTGCGCTCTTGTGGTCCAGGTCACGGCAATCTCCGAAGTCATCGCCCTCATCGTTGTTGCTGCTGAGGCTAACCCTTTCTTTTTGGGCTTGGGCTAAGGTCTTACCACCATCATCGTTTTTGCAGATGTCGGTAGGCAGCATCTGGTAGGTCACACCCTGGTATGTTTCAGCAGGGAAAGTGAACCAACCCTCTGTATTGCGGTGGTTGACAACCACGTCGGCAATGGTTCCGATACCGTTAGCCTTGAATGTCTTGATCATAGAACGCAACTCGGCTTCTGTACCGAAACTGGAGTTGTGGTTGAAATAGTAATAGGGCTTATAACCCATTACCTGTACGGCCTCTGCGCATTTACCACTCTGAGGAACCCATACGAGGTCGATGAATCCCTTCATTTCAGGAGCTTGAGCTTCAAGAGTCTTCCATTGTGCATAGTCGTATGCATTCCAAGAGAAGCCCTGCAGCATGACTCCATTGTAGTTTGCCGGCCATCCCTGTGCCGAAGCACTGATTACTGCTAAGAGTGCAATAAGTGTCAAGTAAACTTTCTTCATATTCTTCTTGTTTTTTGTTTTCGGTGGTAAAGTTATGATTTCCTTTTGTAGTGGCAATCTTTTCTTGACCTAAATCAAGCAAACGACTTGCGCAATCGTTTGCATTTTCTGTGCAAATTCATAGTATCTGTCATGACCTCAGTTCAGAATCATGTTGTTTCCAAAGAGAATTTGAGGATTCCCAGGTTCACACCAAAGGTAAGCTTGCGCATTTTCAGTGGCAAGTTTTAATATTGTGGCAAGCATATAAAGTCCTTGTTCTGTAAATCCCTTTACTGTTGCATGAGAAAACTTCAATGTTTCGAGGTGGTCAAAATTTTTGACCACATACTCTTTCTCACTGTTAGTCAGTTCGATAACATATAAGGTACAACATTTCTTTTTAACCACCAAATGATGGTGAGGAATATGAGCAAACAACAGCCAAATCGAGCGTTTTTCTTCGATTTGGCTAAAGAATCGCTTGCTTTCTCAAATATTTTCCTTAAATTTGCAACACAATAAACAGCTAAAGAATATCAGTTATGGGGCAAATAGTAGGCAGAAAGACTGAAATCACACAGTTGACAGAATATTTTAATTCTGGCAAAGCTGAGTTTGTGGCAGTATATGGAAGAAGACGTGATTTTGTAGAAGAAACTGGTGTTCGGCATGGCATCTTACCTACGCTAATAACTACATTCGGCATCCGCCCCAATGCCCATTCAGCAATTGCACAAGTGCAACTGACAATGGATGACTTGTTTGATGATATGGGATAATTATTAAAAAACTTGAAAACATTTGGTTGTCTCGATAATTATTGCGTAATTTGCGCAACGTAAAAAGCGCAATAAGATTATGGCAACAATTAACAACCCTTTCGTGATGTATGGATACAAAGGAGCAGAGTACTTTTGTGACCGTGAGAAAGAAACTGAGAAGATGATGACTTCGCTCCATAACGAGCGAAATATCACGCTTGTCGCACCTCGCCGTATGGGCAAAACTGGATTAATCCATCATGTCTTCCAACAGTTAGAAAAGCAATATGATGATGTGAAATGCTTCTACTTAGACATATTTGCCACCAAGAACTTGGAGCAGATGGTGCAACTCATGGCTTCGGAAATCATTGGGAAATTAGATACAATCTCTCAATCCGCCTTGCGTAAAGTACAGGAGTTCTTCAGCAGTTGGCGACCAACGCTAACAATTGACGAACTGACAGGCATTCCAACATTTTCTTTGGATTTGAAACCAAACGAGGGACGAGAAAGTTTGAAGCGAATCTTCGAGTACATGAAGCAATCTGGAAAGCGATGCTACGTGGCAATAGATGAGTTTCAACAAATCATGAACTATCCAGAGGATGGAGTGGAAGCATTGATACGCTCCTACATCCAATTCCTGCCCAATGTATATTTCATATTTTCTGGCAGTCAACAGCACATGATGGAAGAGATGTTTTTGTCGGCGAATCGCCCATTCTTCCAGAGTTCTCTTGTCATGTCACTACCATGTATCGCCGAGTCAAGATATCTATCATTTGCCAATCGTCTTTTGTCATCACAAAAACGAGAGGTAGATGTAGACACATTCACCTATATCTACTCGCAAGCCGACAGCGTAACTTGGTATGTACAAGCCATCCTACATGGTATTTACGAACATCGTGATGAGCAGATCAATAAGGACTTAGTGGATGAAGTGATTCAAGAGTTGATAGAGGAGCAAGCCATGGCATACCAAAACTATTGTGCATGGCTGACCGAAAACCAGCAGTTACTCTTGTTAGCAATTGCCAAGGAGCAAATAGTTTCCTCCCCACTTAGCCAACAGTTCATCATCACCCACCACCTACCTGCCACCAGCAGCGTAAAGACCGCCCTGAAGGCTCTTGTGGACAAGCAACTGATCAGCAAGACCCCAAAAGGCTTCTTTGTCAGCGACCGCTTCTTTGCAAAATGGCTGGCAAAAGGGGAATAAAGCAAAAAAGTCTTGGGAAATCAAATATTATAGGAGAGAGTGTCAAAACTCAACTAATGCGGGCTGAAAGCCCAACAATCACATAGCCCAGGGCAGCGCCCTGGGTATTGAGTTATATATTGAACAGTACGCCCTGTAAGGGCAACACCTTAATAATTAAGCTTTTGGGCACTCTGTGCACACCGCACGGGCAATAAATGCCCGACGCTTGTTCAGTCGATGCCCAACGCTTGTTCACTGAGTGCCCGTCGCTTGTTCCCTGAGTGCCCACTTGACGGGCAAGACAGACCACCTGATGGTCTCATACAGAACGGCTGGAGAGTCGCCTATTCTATGAGTTTTTAACCAAATCAGTAAAGTTCGACCAACTTTCAACTTTGAATCCTCTTAGATCTCTGACTGATTTCTTAAACCACTCTATTTTAGAAAGTTCCATAACTGTTTTTACAAGTGCAGTCAAATCATCATTCATCGTCATGTATGTACTGCCTTGCACCCACTCGAAACCATTCTTTTTTAGAAGCTCTTTTATTTCGTAGTAAGCTTTGTTGTAAGGTTCGCCATAGTATTTCTGTAAATCAGAAATAACCATATCAAATGCTATTGCGTACATACTGCCTCCTTTGCAGGTTCAAATAAGTCTTGATATCCAAAGAAGATGTTCCCATCTGCGGTTTTTGCGGAGATGACAATTCCTACGAAAGGATTGTTCTCAACTTCAATCACTTCGCCCTGTGTCCAGTCTTTGGCATGTGTCAAGTCTGGAGATATTAATACTTTGTCACCTGTTCTCATATTCACAAAAATATAAAAGTTGTACTTATTCGCCGCAAAGAAAATGCAAACGAGCGCAAAGAAAGCTTGCTTTCAATTTTCCGAGTGCTGCTTTTCTTCTGCAAAGATACGACTTTTCCTCGTAACCACCAAATGTTTTTTGGGGAAAATGTAGGAAAGAATGCAGGTCATACAAAAAGGCGGTCTCTGAATAGAAACCGCCTTTAATTGTAATTTTTTGAGAGATATTACTTCTTTGTCATCTCACACTTTGCTGTTCCTTCTGCCCAATTAACCTTAAGTTTAATGTCGTAAGTACCAGCTGCTACAGCGATGTTATCTCCATCATGAACCAAGGCGTCAAGTGGACCACCCCAGTTGAGATTCCAATCGTTTGTGTGACGGAACTTCATTTCGCCATCAGTCAATTCGACGTTTTTAAGTTCCCAGCAGCGCTCTTCCGGATTGTATGTCATATCTGTATCACCAGCCCAACCTTTAGGAGTTGCGTTACCAATGATACCAATAGTAAATGGAGTCAGTGTGTAAGTCTTCGCAGACAAGTCAACATCTACCTGATAGAAACCTGCTTCTTGTGTCATCATGATGTTATCTTCTGACTCACCGAAGAAAGCTCCACCATAGTTGGTACCATCCCAGTTTGGCTGAGTACAGAACTTGAAACCATTCTGGTTCAGGTACATATAACCTTTAAAGTTAACACCATCCTCACTATTGAGGACATCAATCTGCTTCCATCCATTAGCATCGCCTGCCATATAGAGGATAGGCTTGCCAACAGAGTAAGTCAGGTTGTTCATGTCGAGAGTTACAATCCATGTACCAGCACCAGGGATAACCAATGTTTGGAGTTCACCCCATTTATCACCAGTATAATAGATGTAGCCAGAAGCTTCTTCACAACCATTATCCTTACATCCTAAGGCACCACTATTAATGGCATCCCAATCACCGCTAACAAACTTGCTGCCTTCAAAGAACTTAAACCAGTTCTTGTCTTTTGCAGTAGTAACTTTTGCCTGATAAACACCATCAGACACTTCGTTCATCCATACAGGATCGGTATTGTCCCAATCATCCTTTCCATTTAAATGTCCAAGCATGTAGTAACCATTCGGGTCGATAGCAGGAGTTGGGGTTGGCTTAAGTTTTGCTGTAGTCGTACCTACGGTGTTGATAGCGACAGCATCGCCTGATGCCAGATTGACAGAAACCTTGGACTCAACGTTGATGTCACGAGCTACGCTTGCGCGTGAATTGTTCTGTTTGCAGAGAATCTTCTCCAATTCGACTGCATTTACCTGAATGTTGTTGCCGACGGCTTCGCCTTTGATAGCCTCACCATTCACTTTCAAGTCTTTCACTGTGTAGCCTGTAACATTGGCATCAGTCGAGTTGACTGTGACGAGGTTGATCACTCCGTCTTCGTCTGGCATATTACATTCTGCTTCAGGACCAGCTGTAAAGGTGATACCATATTTGGCAGCTGAGGCTTCCTGAGGATTGTTCTGAGGATTAGCCCAATCATCGTAGTCGCCGTTGCAGCTGGCAAGTGATACACTTGCCAAGACTGCTAAGCTATATAAAAATGTCTTTTTCATTTTGCTTTGGTCTTAATTATTTAACTTCTGCTGTGTTATTATCGAAGTCGATGTACAACTTCTGGCCAACGGTGGTTGTTACAGAGTATGCTTCGCCCTCTGTTTCTGCCCAGCTTTTAACGATATTATATCTACGCCAGAATAAGTTGCCATTGTAAATGGTGAACTCTGTAGTATACCAGTCTAATGTGCCCACCTTGACAGCAGCGCGAAGCTCTGCACTGGCAAGGAATGCTGGTGATTCCCATTTGCCATTCTTGTCGGCTGGAGCTTTCAATGCATAAGCTTCATCAAATACCCAAGGGTCACATGTTTGGTTCATACAAGCACCTAAAAGATAAACCTGTGTTGGGTAAATAGTCAGTGCCCAATCGATATTCTTCTTGTCTTCGGTAATCTTACCCTTGAAATAGAGTGTGTACCAACCTGCATTGGCTACCTTGATTTTATGCTCGTCACCTTCGGTGATACCAGCACCGGCTTCATCGTTGATTTCCTTAAGGCGGTTGTAACCACGATAGTCATTGTTCTCGGTACCCCACTCGAATTCTCCGCCAGCTTGCATGTAGATAACACCATAATAGTTGCCTGTTAAACCATATACCTGTGGAATGGCTTTCCAGCTTTCCCATGAAGTCTGGATGCCATCTCCAATCAAGAAGAGGTTGTCAGTGAACTTAGCGTCTGGAGCCTCGTAAGCAGCCTTGACAGAAGGCAGGGTAATGACATTTGAATAAGTCTCGCCCAAATTAGAATCTGCTGTGATTTCTAAGACTGCACGAAGACGGATGTAAATTGGCATTTCCTCAGGTACACTTGTGTCAGGGTTAGCTGCTTGGAAAAGAGCTACCACTGCATCGTTTACTTCGGAGGCATTAACTTCCATTTCGGCAGTTTTATAAGATGTGGCCAACTCAGTGTGAGTGGCAGTAGGATCGCTGACGAATTTCGGGTCGATAGATACTTGTACATAATATCTGACTACGTAAGGAATTCCACCATAGTTCGGCTGAGAGCATGTCAGTTTCAGTGATTTAGCACTTTTCAGATCATAAGTATTGTTTTCTGCAAGAGCAGGAGTGTTCAATACAAATCCCTCTGAAAGATGACTCAGGTCCAATGTAGGGTTGCTGTCTCTGTCATCATCGCAGGATGTAAAGAGCAAAGGGAGTACCAATGCCGGCAGCAACATGAATTTGAATATCTTTTTCATAATTGATTCTTTTTAATTTAATCTTATTTCCTAACAATTAATATTTAGGGTTCTGATGCAAGTTAGGATTGTTCTGAATCTCTTTGCCAGGAATAGGATAGATATCGTAATGGGGCTCAATACCTGAACCTTTTTCTACACCACCCTTGAAGCTCCAGAGATACTTGGAGCCAGTGAACAAGCCAAAGCGAACCAAATCAGAGCGACGGCGGCCTTCCATATAGAACTCACGACACCATTCATCGATAAGAGTCTGCTCGTCTACTGATGTCGCTTGCTGGTCCTTCGGACGATTGGCACGATCCTGAACATACTTGATGTCAGCCAAACCTTCCTGACTGCCGTTGAGGCGGTACTTAGCCTCTGCACGAGTCAAATAGATTTCTGCCAAGCGGAACACAGGGAAGTCTGTGTCTGAAAATTTCTGATGATGTTGCGTAGTGCCATCTGAATAGATGTTGCTCCACTTTACAATAGACGCACCATTCATGAAGTTATTGATGGCATCGCCTGGTACAAGAGTACGTACTTTGCCATCGCAACCACCGACACCCATATAGAACAGGGCGCGGTCGTCCTTAGCCTTTGCTACGACATCAGCTGTGCTGATACCCTTTTCATTATCCTTTGCTATAATCTGCTCTTTTGTTGCATTTTCTGGGATATCTTCTTTTGCAGCCATAGGAATATCCCCGTTGGGGAAGAACTTCTTTACCAAGTCTACACGGGCAAACAGACAACTCCAAGGATCACTTGTGCTTGCATAAGGCATACCTGCTTTGTTACAAGAACACACGAGGTATGAAGTACCTGCATAGCATTCTGTTTTCGCACCATCCTGACGGATAGGGAAGATGATTTCCTTCATGGCCGCTGGGTTGCAGTCATTGTCACCCATAAACAACTGCTGATAACCACTGTAGCCATTCTTAGCCACACGAGAGAGATCGTATTTACGGCTGTTGATAATCTTGTCGCAATAATCAATAGCCTTCTGGTAGTCCTTTACCTGACCATCGGTATAAACGGCAGAGTTCAGCGCCAAGCGGGCATGAAGCGCGTATGCTGCACCACGGTCGGCACGTCCGAAGTCCTTGGCAGTGTTATAGGCACCCACCTCAGCCATCAGAGGCTCGATGGTAGTCAACTCATTATCCAACCACTCGTAGAGATCCTTGCCACTTTTCTCGGTAGGGAGATTGTTGTCGAAGGTGTCCTTGAAAGGAGCCTTGCGAAACAGGTCGAGGAAATAATAGTAGTTCAGCGCACGGAGGAAACGTACCTCAGCAACTTGGTCGTCGCTCAAACTACCTGTCTGCTCTGAAATAAACTGGTTGTATAAGGTTACATTGAAAATGAGGCGCTGGTATGCCCAGTCTACACGCACATTATCCTTGGTCCAACTCATGCTGGTAATAGGAGCGATGCCTGGATTGTCCTGCCATGCCCATGCCGTTTCGTCTGTCATCAACTCTTGTAGGTTGAAGATGGTACGGATAAATCCGCTCTCACCCTCGTTGTCTCCACTTAAGTCTGAAGATCCATCAGGACCTTTCTGACCGGTTAGACCAAGAGTAGCATACTGCTTGGCCAAGAGGCCCTTTACGGTATATGTTGGGGAAGACTGTGGGTCAATGGACTTGATATTCAGTTCGTCTGCGCAAGAGACAAAGCCCATGCACAACATACTTGCCATTGCAGTCTTTATAAATATCTTTTTCATAATTGTCTCCTTTTTTATATTTTAGAAGTTAAGATTCAAACCAAGCTGGAAGCTTATTGGACGTGGGTAACGACCATTATCGATACCACCCTGGATTTCTGGGTCAATACCATCGTACTTGGTAATGATGAATGGATTCTGAACAGTGAAATAGATTCGTCCGCTGCAAATCTTCTCGGCACCAGCCTTGATCAATGCAGGGAAACTGTAACCCAATGTCATGTTGGTACACTTCAGGTAAGAAGCATTGCGCACGAAATAGTCACTTTGTTGAGTCTGAGAAATAGTATTACCCCAAAAACCAAGATTGACAGCGTCTGCTGTAGTATTGGTGAAAGCACCTTTTTCCCAAACCAAGCTCAAATTAGCCTTGTCACTCAGGAAATCGTAGTACACATAGTTGCCAATAGATGCATGGAAGGCAGCACTGAAGTCCCAATTCTTATAGATGAGTTTGGTGGTGAGACCCATGATGACATCAGGAGCAGGGCTCTTGTAGCAATAACGGTCGTCTTCATCAATTTTGCCATCTGCGTTGCGGTCAACATACAGACCCTCGATAGGTTTGCCGTTCTCATCGTAAACCTGCTGCCATACATAGAAAGAATTAGCTGGCTCGCCAACTTTGTTAACCGTAAGCTTTGTTGAGTTCATACCACGAGTTGCTGTTTTGTCTGGAACTATAACGTAGTCATGTTGACCTGCATCCAACTCGGTGACTTCGTTGTGGTTCCATCCTACATTGTAGGTTACATCCCACATAAAATCCTTGGTAACGATAGGCTTTACATCAAATGCCAATTCCACACCATAGTTCTCCAAGGAACCGATATTCTTAAAGAGACGGTTGCTAAAGTTGGTACCTCCAGCAATGTCTACTTCTGACAAAAGGTCAGTAGTCTTACGATAATAACCTTCTACATTCACGCCGAAGCGACCATTGAGAGCGGTGAAGTCAAGACCAGCATTGTAGGTTGTAGTCTTTTCCCATGTCAAATCGGCATTGTATGCTCCTGGGCGCAAGGTCTCATAATATGTATCGCCAAATGGATACTGTGCATAAGGGTTGCTGACTGTATATGCTGGAGTATAGTAGAAGTCTTTACCAACATCCTGCTGACCAGTCTTACCCCAACCCAAGCGAAGTTTCAACTCGTCAATCCATGTTACATTCTTCATGAATGGCTCGTTATTGATCTTCCAGGCAAATGCTGCTGCAGGGAAGTAGCCCCACTTCTTGCCATTCCTGAAGCGAGAAGAACCATCGGCACGGTATGTAGCTGTAAGCAAATAACGATCCAGCAAGTTGTAGTTGAGACGTCCGAAGTAAGATACCAGAGAGTTGTGGCTCTTTCCCAAAGTATTCTTCATGTACTGTGGGCTATGTACGTAGTTCCATTCTCCATCTACCATCTGTGGATTGTTGTCTCTCAAATACTCATCGATGCCACTTCCGATCTCATATCCTGTACTGTGATAGTGGCTCTGCTCCGCACCAGCCATGATGTCAATATCATGCACACCAAACTTATGCGCATATTCAGCATAAGCTTTTCCTTCGATATTGTATTTATAGGCATGATTGGTACTATACCAACCAAAATAGTTGTTGTCTGAATTAACAGAATATTTAGAAATGTTATTATCTTGTTTGCCATCCATATAGTGGGCTCCTATGGCTGCATGCAAATTCAAGTCTTCAAAGCCATGAATTTTATAGTCTACCTCTAAGTTTGAAGAAATGTCATGAGCCTTTGCAATGCGCTTGTTTTGATTAAGGATAGCTACAGGGTTCTGCGGAACAGAACCGGAAGCGGCAGGAAGATACATCCAGTTAGGATCGGAAATCGAAGTGGTTCTATCCTGCAAGTACATGAAATATCCCCCAACGAATTTGTACTTGTCTCCATCTCCGTAAACAGGCTGTGTAGGATCCATCTTGAGCGCATTGGTGATGGCTGACGAGTCATCTACATAGCGGTTCTTCTCAAACATATACTTCGCTGTAAAGTTGAAGTTCAAATGTTTATCAAGGAAGGAAGGAGCTACATTAATTGATGTATTGAAACGCTTCATCCAGCTGTTTTTGAGAATACCGTTGTTGTCTTCAAAACCTAAACCAATGCGGTAAGGCATATCCTTCAAGCCACCCTGAATGCTGAGGCTGTGGTTGGTAGAGACGGAGGTGCGGAAAATCTCATCCTGCCAGTCTGTATCGGCTGTACCCAATGCGCTTGTATCGAAGCCCAAAGAGGCTACTGCTTGCTTGAACTCGCTGGCATTCATCACCTCATATTTCTTCTGGATGGTAGATATTGTGATATCTCCATTGTAAGTAACGGTAGGTCTCTGACCTGCACGTCCCTTCTTGGTGGTGATGATGATGACACCATTAGATGCACGAGAACCGTAGATGGCGGTAGCAGAAGCATCCTTCAATACGGTGAAGCTCTCGATATCGTTAGGATTAATCATCGCCAAGGGGTTACTCATACCAGTCACACCATCTTTGTCGATAGCCAAACCATCAATCACATAGAGAGGCTCGTTGGAAGCATTCAGAGATGCACCACCACGGATGCGAATCTGTGCACCTGCACCAGGTTTACCACCTTCTGTCAATACGTCCACACCAGCTATCTTACCTACCAACATATCAGAGGCACTGCTTGTGATACCCTTTGACATCTCGTCTGGCTTGATGGCTGTGACAGAACCCGTCAAGTCGTTTTTCTTAGCACGACCATAACCGATGACAACGACCTCGTTCAACGACTTAGAGTCGTCGATCATCGTGATGATCATGTTCTTGCTTGCTTGTACTGTCTTTGGGGTCATACCCAAATAAGTAAAGGTTAGCTTAGTACCGGGAGCTGCATCAACAGAGAAGTTACCATCCATGTCGGTAATGCCTACTGCCTTACCGTTGACTGTAATGGTAGCACCCATGACAGGCTCACCAGAAGCATCTTTCACTTGTCCCTTAATGGCATTTGACTGCGCAAAGGAACTTGCTGTCAGGAGAAGACCACTTGCGAGGGTCAACATCCTAAGAGGCAATTTAATTTTTACCTGCTTCATCATTCTGTTTAATTTTTAGTTAATATATGCATGTTGTTGTTAGTCGGTTTTTATTCCACGCTTATTTCCCTTTAGCCGTTAGTTATTAGTCCGCGCGGTTAAAAAATATTATAAGGTGGTATAGCTCATCTCATCATTTTGTTTGATCTTTAAGTTTATATGAATAATCTTGCTCAGTTATATCCTGCACTTAAAATAAAGTTATAACCTTTTGTGGCGTTCTGGATAAGTTTTGGCTTTTAGTTAGTGTTGTTAGCTATTAACTTTCAATATCCAGTCGGTCGTTAGGTCTCTACATTATTATAAGGTAGGAATGGTATTTTTTGTACCATTTTAACTTTCTGTATGCAAATGTAACTCCTTTTGCGCTTACTTGTACTTTTTTTAGAGTTAAAAACAGCATTCTTGTTGTGCAAACGTTTGCATGATATTTGCCTTAGGTACATCTTTAGGTACTTTAGTGGACGGGAAAAAACGACTTGGTACGAATTGGGTGAAAAATGCACCATCTCAATAAGGTCAGGGTCTCAAATCATACTAATTTATTTTTTCACCATCACTAAGTAACTCTAATTCCGCAAAGTGGTTCAAATACGCCCAGAAGGAGCCCATATAAGCAGCACGCCCTGAAAGGGCAGAAGCTCTTAGCCCAGGGCAACGCCCTGGGTTA
>OHWB01000386.1_pt1 | contig 13273 bp, 10 predicted proteins | sample 1579591 | NCBI WGS metagenome assembly OHWB01 (sample SAMEA3882503, study PRJEB24775) | human gut metagenome | biome: human-associated habitat; feature: intestine environment; material: feces | place: Netherlands | collected 2009/2010 | reverse complement strand
CCGTCCACGTCAAGCACCCGATCTCCTGCGACCACCTCGTCCTGCGGCATGGTCACGGATACCGATTGCGATTGCGAATCGGTGGTCAACAGTTCGGATTTCACGTCGATTGATGCGCCGATGCCGGCAACGCAGGAACGGATCGTCACGGATTGCCCATCCAACCACACGTAAGCGTCTTTGGCTAGCGTCCACCCGTTGTCCTTGACCAGTCGTGCCGCGCCGACGGTATCGGCGAGCGCATTATATGCGAGAATCGTGTCCCAGGTCATCGCATCGCCGTCGGGGGCCGCATATCCAAGCCGTCGCAGCTCGGCGTTCAGCGCCGCCACGTCGCGGCTTCGCATACCGGACTGCAGGTCGCGGAACGGCGGAACGGCGGTATGCAACGACAGCAGCGGCACTTCATCCACTGCGATGAAGCTTGTTCCGGAATCGATGGTTTGTCCGGGCGCGCAACCATAGGCGGTGATGGTGCCCGATTTGGGCGAGGCCACGGTGCGCCCCGTTCCGGTATGGACCGTGACGGTGACGTCTCGAGCATCATCGAACCGGCTTTTCGCCGCAGTGATCGAACCGGAGGCCGTTGAGGATCGCAACGATTGGGGTATGGCCGGTCGGACCAGCAGGAATCCGCATCCGACGCCTGCCGCCAATGCGATGACTACCAACAGCGCGACGACCGACATGGCCAATGGCTGACGTCGTCGCGTCGCCGGCCGCCGCTTTCCATCCGCATCCGTCCGTCGGTTCCGAACATGCGACCATGCTCTGACGGGTGTTTTGCCGCCCGCCATCACAATGCCCCACATTGTTCGATGATGGCCGCTTTGCGTTTGTCGTAGGCGGGATTGTCCTTGAGGGCGTATTTGCCGATCAGGTCATCGAAGCTCGTTCCGCCGGATTCGCCCATCGTCGCCAGCTCGTCGTAGGCGTCGGCGGTCACGGAGTCGTCCACGATGCCGTGTTTTTTCAGGCAGGCCAGTGTCTTGTCGTTCTGCTGGCGCGCGAGTTGGTCGGTATCGACGTTCTCGGGATTCTCCTTGAGGCTCAGATACAGGTCGACGATGTTCTTGTATTGGGTCTCATTCTGGCAGGCTTCGTCAGCGGCATTGGTGGCGGCAATCTCATCTTCGCTCAAGTTGCGCTTGTCAAGCGCGTCGTCTCCGTAGGACGGGCTGATCGACCCACCGGGGTATCGCGCCTCGCCGGTGTCCACTGTGATGCCTTTCGAGGTCAGGCATTGCGCGTAGCTGGAACCAAGCTGGACCAACTCCTCTTCCGTGATTTTGCCGTCCTCGAGAATCTGGGCGGCTTCAGTGCTACCGGAGTTCTTGATTTTTGCGATTTCGTCCCGATACGACGCGTCCGCGGCGTTGGCGTCCGCATCGCCGCTGATGGCGGACGCCTGGCCCCGTGACGACTGCTCTTGCTTCCGATCTCCTGCCGTGCCGCACGCGCCCAACGATATGCTCAAAGCAAGAACCGTCAGTATTGTCACGATTCGCCGTGGCCGTTGCATCCCGTGGCTTTGATATGTTCCATGCGTCATCGCAGTCCCCCGATCATGAACATCCGGTCATGCCGGACCATCCATCCTATTGGTTACATGGTTAGTTACATAACTAACTAACCATGTAACCAACAATATCAACCGACACGCAATCGGTCAAATCGTTATAGAAAAGAGACGCACCACGAATATGCGAGACTGTATGGCGCGCACGGATGAGGCATGCGGAGCGACACCTACAGCGAGGCGGCCTGCACCAATCGCTTGGTGTACTCGTCCTGCGGATGGCCCAGCACCTGGTCCGTCGGGCCGACTTCGACCGCGCGCCCGTCGTGCAGGACCAGAATGCGGTCCGCGATGTGCTGCACCACGCCCAGATCGTGGGACACCATGATGATCGCCATATCGGGTTCAGCGTTGCGGATGGCTTCGAAGGATTCAAGGATCCGGACTCTTGCGGCCACGTCGATGGCGCTCATCGGCTCGTCGGCGAGCAACACCTTCGGCCCGTCCACGATGGCGCGGGCGATCGCAGCGCGCTGCGCCTGCCCTCCGGACAGGTCGACAGGGAAACGGTTGGCGAACGTTCCCGGATCGAGGCTCACCATTTCCAGCACTTCGGCCACGCGTTCCGCGACGCGTTCCCGTGGCCAATCCGGATGATGCATTCGCAATGGCTCGCCTATGGATCGGCCGATGCGCCATCGCGGATCCAACGAATCGAACGGGCTTTGGAACACCAATCCGGACTGCATGCGCAACTTGCGCGCCACATCGCCACGAACCGGCTCGCCGCAGTATTCGACGCTGCCGCCGTCCGCGGATTCGAGTCCCAGCAGCACGCGGGTCAGCGTGGTCTTGCCCGATCCGGAGCCGCCGATCACGGCGAGGCACTCCCCCGCACGCACGTCCACATCCACGCCGAACAGCACCTGACGGCGGTCATGTTTCGCGCCATACCATTTGTCGAGGCCGCGGCCGCACAGCACCATGTCCTCATCTGTGTCAGTCATGGTCCACCTCCTTGTGCATGGGATTCCGCACGGGTTTCTGCCCGACATCCTGCCCTGCGTGCAACGACAATGCGCGTGCCGACTGGACCAGCCTGTGTCCCGCGTCGGTGTGCGGATGGTCCAGAAGCGCGGTCGTATCGCCGGATTCCTCAATCCGCCCGTTTTCAAGCACGTAACAGCGCGTGGTGGCCCTGTTCAGCACCGCGAAATCGTGCGTGATGAACAGCATCGACGCGCCCGACTCGTCCACCAGCGACGTGAGCAGGTCCACGATCTGCCGTTGCGTGATCGAATCCAATGCGGTGGTCGGTTCGTCGGCGATGATCAGCCGTGGCGAGGTGACGAGCGCCGTGGCGATGCCGACGCGTTGGCGTTGGCCGCCCGACAGTTCATGCGGGTATTTCGCCAGCACGTCCTCGCCGAGGCCGACCTTGGCAAGCATCGCTGTGACGCGTTCCGACCGTTCGGCAAGCGACAGATCGTAATGCAGGTACAGCGGAAGACCGACCTGTTGCGCCACGGTCATCACCGGATTCAACGCGGCGGACGGATTCTGGAACACCATGCCCACGTACCGTCCGCGCAGGTCGGCGACCGCTGCGTCCGACGCGCCGACAATCTGCGTACCACCCAATTCGACGCTGCCCGTCACCTGTGCGGTCGCCGGCAGCAGACCCATCATGGCGCGGGCGATCATCGATTTGCCGGAACCGGACGAGCCGACCAAGCCGACACGTTCGCCGTCGGCGATGTCCAAATCGACATCATCGACGATCGGCTTGCCGTTGATGGCGATGTTCAGATGACGTATGACGGCGCTCATGCGGCCTCCCTCAACGCGGGATTGGTTAGCGGATCGAGCGCGTCGCGCAACGCGTCGCCGAACAGGTTCAACGCGACCACCACCATGGTGACGACCAGGCCGGGCCATAGGACGGCCATGGGATAGATGCTGATGAATTTCACGGACGTGGACAGCGAATGCCCCCAACTGGGCACGCCGGCTCCGACGCCGACGCCCAGATACGTGAGCCCCGCCTCCGCCAGCAGCGAGGTGCCGGCGCTCATGGACAACTGCACGCACAATACCGGCAGCGTGTTCGGCACGATATGCGTGAAGAACACGCGGACGGAGCTTGCCCCCGACCATAATGCCGATTCGACGTATGCCGAACGTGCGGCGAGCAGTGCGGAGGGCCGTAGGATGCGTGCCAGGTTCAGCCCGTACGCGCAACCGCAGGCGGCGATGACCACCGCGGCGGACGCGCCGAACGGCACGGAAAGAATCAATGCGATGAGCACCGTCGGAATGGAGATCAGCGCGTCGACCACCACCACCGATGTGGACGCGAGCGCACCGGAACGCGATACCATGGCGGCGACCAGCAGCAGTCCGATCGCGGCGGCGACGATGACGGTGAGCACGGCGATCATGAGATTCGTGCGGGAGCCGGCCATCAGCCAGCTCAGCACGTCGGCACCGGTGCCGTCGGTGCCCAACGGGTGCGCTGCGGACGGGGAGGCCCACGCGTTGAATCCGTTGGTGTCGAGCAGCGAATACGGCGTCCATACGAGGGACAGGGCGGATACGAGCAGCCATGCTCCGATGACGATCAGCGCGTATTTGCCGCCGGCCTTGGCCCAGATGGTCGAAAGCACGGTTTTCATGGTGGCAGTGGATGTCACGTCGGTGACGGATCGCACGGGTCTCGACGTAGTTTGCGCGGACGACGCCGGTTGCGAGGATGGTGCGGGTTTCGATGCGTTCATGCTTCCGCCTTTCCCGAAACGACGCCGGAATGCTTCAACCGCGGGTCGAGCGCGCGGTGCGTCAGATCGACCACGAGACCCAGCAGCAGGAAGAACGCAGCCAGCAGGAACAGTTCGCTTTGCACTGCGATCAGGTCGCGGTTGCCGACGTCGGTGACCAGCATGGCGCCAAGACCCGGCAGGGCGAACAGGTTTTCCACCACCATCACGCCGGTGATCATTTGCGCGAAGGTCAGGCCGACCACCGACACCAGTTGCGCAGTGGCCAGACGCAACGCCACGCGCAATACCGCCTGTTTGCGGGTCATGCCGCAGGCCATGGCCATGTCCACCGCCTGCGATGAGGCCATATCCCCCACTGCGGCACGCGTGTAGCGCATGATGGACGCGCCGGCTGTGATGCCGGTGGTGAGCGCCGGCATCAGCAGACAGGACAGGGCCTTTCCCGGCGTGGCCCAGCCGGTGTCGGGGAAGCCTTGCGCGGGCAGCAATCCCAACAGTCCCGTGCCACGGGAGAACAGCAGGATCAGCAGTAGGCCGCCCCACAATGCGGGCACCGCGCCGCCCACGATCGCAATGCCGTGAAACAGGCCGCGCAGCCGCGGATTGCGAGTCAGGACGGCCGCGCAGCCAAGCGGCAGGCCGATCGCCAGCGCGATCAGCAGGCTCAGCACAATCAGAGGGAACGTTACGGCGGCGCGCATGGCGATCTGCCGCGCGACCGGCCGTCCGCCGACTGCGGACACGCCGAGGTCGCCATGCAGCATGCCCGCCATCCAATCGCCATATTGTGCGACGAGCGGCTTGTCCAAGCCGAATTCGGCGCGCAGCGACGCAATGCGTTCGGGGGTGGCGTTCGTGCCGGCGATGACCGCGGCGACGTCTCCCGGCAATACGCGCAGCATCACGAACACCAGCGCGGACAGGCCCACCAAAGCCGCTACGAACAGCGCCAGCCGCTTTCCCACGAATCGCATGGAAATACCGTTCCCTTACTTATTCTTGGAGATCCGCCACAATGGCAGCACCGTCTGGCTGAGCTTGCTGGGGAAGCCCTGCACGTGCTTGTTGACGGCCACCGTCACGCGGTAGCCGAACAGCCAGTCCGCCGGCGCGTCCTCGCTTACGGCCTTCGCCGCCTGCTTCAGGTATTTCGCGCTGTCGGCCTCGTCGGTGGCTTCCAAAGCCTTGGCGTACAGTTTCTGCGCCTGCTTGCCGTCGTAATGGTAGTAGTAGTCCGGCGTGGTCCACTTGTAGAAGTCGTGGCTTTCGGCGTGGTCCACCAATGACAGCTCGTAGTCGCCGTTGGCGTGCACGTTCTGCAGCCATGTGGAGAATTCCACATAGTCGATCTTCAAATCGATGCCGATTTTGGCGAGCTGGCTCTTGAGCTGGTCGCCCAGTTCGGTGCCGTACGTGTTGGCGTAGGTGAGGGTGAGCCGCAACGGCTTGTCGGTGGTATAACCGGCTTCCTTCATAAGTTCCTTGGCCTTGTCCACGTTGTACGGGTACAGGCCGGTCAGGTCCTCGTAACCGGGGTCGACGGACGGGATCGGACCGCCGAGCGCGTAGTCGACGTTGCCTCGGGAGGCGATGATCTCCTTGTGGTTGATGGCGTAGCGGATGGCCTGGCGGACGCGCTTGTCCTTGAGTTTGGCGTTCGTGCAGTTGAAGGCGAGGACGAACTTGTCGCTGCCGTCGGCCGCGGACACCGTGTATGTGCTGGCATCCAATGATTTGGCGAGCGTGGCGTTCACCGGGGAAAGCACGTCGACGTCACCGCTTTTCAGCGCGTTGACCGCTGCGTTGTCGTCGGTGAGGAAGCGGATCACCACGTTCTGGGTGGCGGGCTTGTGCGCGGTTCCCCAATATTTCGCATTGGCTTTGAGCACCATTTTGCTGGCCGAGTCGAAGGATTCGACGGTATACGGGCCGGAGCCGACCGCTTCGGTTTTCGCGTTGTATTTGGCGTTTTTGTCGAACACGAGGCCAGGACGTCCGGTCAGATACCACAGCAGGTTGGAGTCGGGGGTAGAAAGGGTGAGCTTGACCGTGTTGGCGTCCACCGCTTCGGCCTTGTCGAGGCTGGCCACCTGGTTGGCGTTGTAGTACTGCTTCTCCTTGAGCTGGTTGATGGACCAGGCCACGTCGTCAGCGTCGAGCTTGTCGCCGTTAGAGAAGGTCATGTTCTGGTTGAGATGGAAGGCGTAGGTCTTGCCGTCCTTGGAAATGTCCCAGGATTTCGCGAGGCCCGGCTGCACTTTGTTGTCGGAGTCGCGCGACAGCAGCGCTTCGTAGACGTTGCCGATCAGCACCTGTTCGATGGCCGATCCGGACTGGTGGCGGATGTCGAGGCTGACCGGGGCGAGTTTGAGCCCGATGGTGACGGTGTCGGCTTTAGTTACGCCGGAAGTGTTCGCGTCATCGTTTTTGCCGCGCGTCACTGCAATGGCGACGATCACCGCGACGGCGGCGATGATGGCGATCAACGCGATAAGCCACTTCTTCGGGCCTTGCGATTTCGCGCCGTTCGACGATTTCGCACGCGCGTTCAGCGTGGCGTCGGTGCTTGCCGTGGACTGCGGCTGCTGTTCGTTCTCCTGTTTGGTTGCGTCGGCTTCGCCGTGCGCACCGGTAGGTGACGACATGGGATTTCTCCTCTTCGTATTTTCGATTATGTGTTGTGATTGCGGTTGACCGCCTGCGTGAGGTCGATCACCACAGCCTGATTCTACCGTCCGCCATACCCGCGGCCCGTTCGGATTCGCCCGCAAAGCGCGCGGAGGCTTCGGCCCGGTTATATACTTGACGCAGTCGCGGCAGGTCACAACGAGAAGGACGGTTGATCCATGGCGCATATTCTTTTGGGGGTCACCGGCAGCATCGCCGCGTTCAAGGCCTGCCATCTCGCCTCCGATTGGAGCAAGCAGGGGCATGAGGTGCGTGTGGTGATGACCGCCGCCGCACAGGAGTTCGTCACTCCCCTGACGTTCAGTTCCCTCACCCACACGCCGACACGCACGTCCATGTTCGCCGCCGGACATCGTCCCGGCGCTACGGCCGACGTGACGCCCGGACCGGACGGTCCGCTGCAGATCAGCCACGTGGCCGACGCGAAGTGGGCGAATCTGCTGGCAGTCGCTCCGGCGAGCGCCGATATCATCGCGAAAATCGCCGGCGGCATCGCCGATGACCAGCTGACCAGCACCATACTCGCGTACGACAAGGGACCGAAGATCCTGTGCCCCGCCATGAACGTGCATATGTATGAAAACGCCGTGACGCAACGCAATCTCAATACCTGCCGTGAGCTCGGTTGGACGATTGTGGAGCCGGAAAGCGGCATGCTGGCCTGCGGCGACGCCGGCAAGGGACGTATGGAGGAGCCGGCACGCATCGAAACGGCGGTGGAAGCGCTGCTGCTTGCGAATCGTCCGGACGGCGAGCTGCCGCTTAAGGGACTTGCCGTGCTCGTCACCGCCGGCCCGACGCAGGAGCCGCTTGATCCGGTGCGGTTCCTCACCAACCATTCCACCGGCAAGATGGGGTATGCCTTGGCCGAACAGGCACGCGATCTGGGCGCGCAGGTGACGCTTGTGTCCGGTCCGGTGGCGTTGGACGCCCCGTATGGCGTGGATGTGGTCGATGTCACGACCGCACGGGATATGTTCGATGTGGTGACGAACCGGTTCGCGGACACGGACATCACCGTCATGGCCGCGGCCGTCGGCGATTTCCGTCCGGTCGAGCAGGCCCGGGACAAGATCAAGAAGAACGGGCGCAGCGGCATCGAGCTCGAGCTCACCTCGAATCCGGATATTCTGGCTTGGACCGGCGAGCATAAGCGGCCGGACCAGACATTGTGCGGATTCGCCATGGAGACGCGCGACCTTGAGGCCAACGCGGCGAAGAAGCTTAACGGCAAGCATTGCGACATGCTGGTGGCCAACAATCTGCGCACCCCCGGCGCCGGTTTCGCAGCGGACACGAACGTGGTGACGGTGCTGACGCCGGGCGAAACCGCAGACAGGCCAAGCATCGAACGATGGAGCAAGATGGGCAAGGACGCACTTGCGAAACGTATTCTTGTCAAGCTCGCAGCCATGCGTGCGGACGGCGAACGGCGCTAACCGCAGCATTTTCGAATCGCAATAACCGTATCAATCGCAATAATCGCAATATTTCAACGGAACTTCCGCAAAACGCGAAGGAGAACGCAACATGCTTCTGATGGCTGTGGATATCGGCAACACGAACGTCGTGATCGGTTTCATCGACGATGGGCGCATCGCGGGCACGTACCGCATCACCACGAAGGCGAACCACACGTCCGACGAATACGGGCTGATGATCACGCAGTTCCTGGCTTTGAGCGGCTACAAGCCGGCGGATGTCGATGATGTGATCATTTCGTCCGTGGTGCCGAAGGTCATGCATTCGTTCCGTGCGAGCATCGTGAAGTTCCTCGACATCGATCCGATGATCGTGGGACCGGGCATCAAAACGGGACTCAACATCCGCATGGACAATCCGCAGAACATGGGCGCGGACTGCATCGCCGACTGCGCGGGCGCATATTACGAGTATGGCGGGCCGATTCTGGTGGCTGATTTCGGCACGGCCACCACGTTCAACTACGTCACCGCGGACGCGTCGGTGATTTCCGGACTGATCACCACCGGTATCCGCACCGCCGCGGCCGCACTGTGGGAAGGGACGGCGCAGCTGCCGGAAGTGGAGATCACCCGTCCGAAGTCGATTCTGGCGAAGTCCACGAAACCGGCCATGCAGGCGGGCCTGTACTACAACTTCCTCGGCGGCATCGAACGCACGATCGCGCAGTTCCATAAGGAGATCGACGAGGATTTCCGTGTGGTGGCGACGGGCGGATTGAGCCGCGTGTTCGCCGACGACACGAACATGATCGACATTTACGATCCGGACCTGATTTTCAAGGGCATGCGGCACATCTACGACCGCAACGTCCGCTGATTCAAGAGCCAGCGACGGGAACCGGCGATCATAGCCCGGCAATCTGAAAACCGACGGCCTGCGGATAATGCGCTATCCGCAGGCCGCAATCGATTAAACCAATTACACAGACGCTATTGGATGGTGAAGCCCTGGTTGGCTCCGTATTCTTTCAGGTCCTTCTGCCATAGGGCTATGCCGCCCTTAAGTTTGATGCGGTCGGACGATTCGGTGTTCTTCAACGCATCGCCGATGTTGGAGGTGTCGGAGACCTGACCGCCTGCGGCGATGATGTTGAGCCTGTTCTGCTCTTTGCGCAGCAGGCTCGACCATTTGTAGGCCTTGCCCACCGTGGACCGGAAGTCGCTGCGCGCATACACTTCGAACGGCAGATACTGGTATCCGGTCGACACGTTCTCCGCGGCCTGGGACAGCACGCGGTTGTATTCCTGCCCGCCGAAATAGGGCACTTCGATGCCACGGTCGTCGGTCACCGTGGTCTTGCTGAGGAATTTCGAGTCGGATAGGGTGTTTTTGTCGGCTGGGAACGCGCCGCCATCCACGCGGGTTGTGATGCCTTTGGCATTGTGGCAGGCGTATTCGATGAAACGGTATGAGGCTTCGGGTTTGCGGGAACGTTGCAGCACGGCAAGGGCCGAACCGCCGTTTTCCGATGTGGTGGCCTTGCCGTCGGGCGTCGGCATCTGGGCCACGCGCCACAGGCCGGCCGCGCCGGGAATGTCGGACATGAGCAGCGAAGGCAGCCATGCGCCGGAGAACAGCGAGGCGACTTTGCCTTGTCCCACGGCCGATTTCCATCGATCCGACCATGACGTGAGGTTTGTTGCCACCAAACCCTCATCGATCATCTTCTGCCAGAATTCGGTGAATTCGCGGGTGCCTTTATCTTCGGTGAGTCTGATGGTCACGTTCTTGCCATCGTTGGACGTGGAGAACGGGCGTCCGCCGGCGAGCCAGATCATCGTGTCGTAGAAGCTGGCGTCGCCGGAATCGGCGGTGATGTACACGCCGATTTTCTTGAGTTTTTTGGCGGCCTCGTAGTAGTCGTCCCATGTGCGGATCTTGGACGCGTCCACGCCAACCTGTTCGAACACGCTGTTGTTATAGAAGAAGGCCATCGGGCCGGAGTCCATGGGAAGCCCGTACACCCGTCCGTTGAGCTGCACCGACGCCCAGGTGCCGGGCGTGTAGAAATCGGCATAGCCTTCGGTTCTGCCGGTGATGGGCACGAGCTGGCTGCTGACCGCGTACTGGCGCAATGCGTAATATTCCAGCTGCACCACGTCGGGAATGCCGTAACCGTCTTGGATGGCGTTGTTGAGTTTGTCGTAACCGCTGGTGTTCTTCCAAACCACGTGGATGTCGGGATTGTCTTTTTCGAAGCCGGCGATGACCTGTTTCATGCTCGGCTCCCACGACCATACGGTGATCTGTGTGCGTGTGTCCGTATTGGCCCCGCATGCGGCGGCGCTGGCCGCCATGACGCCCGCGCAGCAGATGGCGATGAGCTGCTTCACCAGTTTCGCCGATTTCAGCACCACGCCCACGGACCTCCGTTTTGTATTTCGCCTGCGATTACCACCATAAGATTATACGGGTCATGCGGAAGCCACGCACAAGCCTGGAAAGACTCCCCATATCCACCCAAATACGCCGAATGCGGAAGAACCGCTCCGGAAGCGAACTTCCAAAGCGGTTCCCTGCGATATCGCATCGGCGGCTAAGCCGGTACGCAATCAAGCTTCGATGCCGAGCTTGGCGCGTTCCTTCTTGGAATACATGAAGGCCGGCAGCTGACGGCCCTGCTTGAGCCAGGCATGGTATTCGGCGGTGGCCGCGAACTCCACATCGGACGCGGAGTTCAGGCAGGTTTCCACGGAATCCTGGATGACGCCGATGATGAAGCCGACGCCCACCACCTGCATGGCGATGTCGTTGCTGATGCCGAACAGCGAGCAGGCCATCGGGATGAGCAGCAGCGAGCCGCCTGCCACGCCGGACGCGCCGCATGCGCCGAGCGCGGAGACCACGGACAGCAGGATGGCCGCCGGCAGGGAGATCTGGATGCCGAGCGTGTTGGCGGCAGCCATGGCCATGATGGTGATGGTGATGGCCGCGCCGTTCATGTTGATGGTGGCGCCCAGCGGAATGGACACGGAGTACATGTCCTTGTCAAGCCCGAGCTTCTCGCACAGCTGCATGTTGACGGGGATGTTCGCAGCGGAGGAGCGGGTGAAGAACGCGGTCAGGCCGGATTCCTTGAAGCAGCGGTAGACCAGCGGGTACGGGTTGCGGCGCAGGAAGATGAATATGACGAGCGGGCCGAACACGAGCACCATGAGCAGCATGGTGCCGACGAGCAGGAGCAGCAGGCTGCCGTACTTGGTGAATGCGGACAGGCCGTTGTCGGCCACGTTGGTGAACACGAGGCCCATGATGCCGAACGGGGCGAGGTTGATGACCCAGCGGATCACCTGGGACACGGCGTCGGCCACGTTGGCCATGAACGCTTTGGAGCTTTCGTTGGCGATGGACTTCATGGCGAGTCCGAACAGGCAGGCCCACATCAGGATGCAGATGTAGTTGCCATCGATGATGGCCTGGATCGGATTGGCCACGATGTTGGTCAGCAGCGTCTGGATGACTTCGGAAAGGCCTTGCGGCACCACGTCGGCTTTGGCGGCCTTGCCCAAGGACAGGGTCTGCGGGAATAGACGGGAGGTCAGCACGGCCACGACCGCTGCCAGGAACGTGGTGAACAGGTACAGGAACAGCACGGTGCCGAAACGGCGGTCGAGTTTCGACGTGCCCTGCGCAAGGGCGCTGGCCACCAGTACGAACACCAGAATCGGTGCCGCGGCCTTCAACGCGGCCACGAACAGGGTGCCGAATTCGCCGATCCAGGTCACGTGGGGCATGGTCAATGCCAGCACGGTGCCGATGATCAGGCCGACGATGATACGGACGATCAGCGATGCGCCGTTGTAGATGTCGGCGACGCCGCGGACGGCTTTCGAGATTTTACCCATGGTTCTCTCTTACTCTCGTGATGCCGGAAACGCTCCGGCAAGTCAACAGAACGCCATGATAATCGGGCGTGTCGGACGAGATAGGGGAATGTCCAAAATCGTGGGTTTCTATAAGCCCGCGCCCAACGGCACGTGCGATACGAATCGACGTGGCTCGCCGTTGAGCGGGTCATCGAATCGCAGTTCGCGCGCCACCAATTCCAAGGGTTGCGAGAAGTCGTCGTACGCGCGCTGCACGATGTCCGGGTAGAAATCGTCGCCCAATATCGCCAGTCCGAGCGAATTCATATGCACGCGCAACTGGTGCGTCTTGCCGGTTTTCGGATGCAGCGTGTAATTCACGTACGGTCTGCCGGCAACGAAGCGGATGCCGCTTCCCCGTTCGATCAGCGTTTCCGCGTTGGGCACGTCGGCGCTTTCGTACGCCTGCAATCGTCCGCGATCCTTGTTGATATGCGACCTGCGTACCAGCGGAAACGGCAGGTGCCGGTCGATGCGCACCGCCGTTCCATATCGCGGCCGCTGCGTCGGGGCGAGCGGTGCCAGGCATTCGTAGGTTTTGACGGTTTTGCGATTTTGGAACAGCATCTGGTACGCGCCTCGCGCAGACGGATTACGTACGAACACGACGACGCCTGCGGTCAGTCGGTCCAAACGGTGCGCCGGCGTGATGTTCGGCTCGTCGTACCGCTCGCACAACCGGACCAGCGCGGTTTCGCGATACCACATGCCGCGTGGCGTGGTGGCGAGGAAATGCGGCTTGTCGATGACGATGATGTTCTCGTCCTCGTACAGAACCTCATATTCGAAGGGAATATGAGGTTCCTCGAGCACGTAACGGTGCCTGCGTTCGTTACTCAACGGTGACGGACTTGGCGAGATTGCGCGGCTTGTCGACGTCGTAGTTCTTGAGCTTGGCCATGTCCATGGCGAACAGCTGCAGCGGCACCACGTCC
>OHWB01000383.1_pt1 | contig 13338 bp, 8 predicted proteins | sample 1579591 | NCBI WGS metagenome assembly OHWB01 (sample SAMEA3882503, study PRJEB24775) | human gut metagenome | biome: human-associated habitat; feature: intestine environment; material: feces | place: Netherlands | collected 2009/2010 | reverse complement strand
TGGTGCTCGCTGACGTCAATTCCCTGAGCTGTAACCCCATCGGGAAGAGCGTCCATAGACAATAAAGCTATTCCGTCTTCTTCGGAAGAAGCATCATCTGAAACTAATTGTCCACCCTCATAACGCCAAGAATTCTCAACCAGAGTCTGAGCAGCCTCTGCATCCGCAGGGCATACAAACATAGAAACGGGCGCAAAGAGCATCAGCACCAACAATGCCGAAAACAACTTAAGATGTTTGTTCATGTAAACCTCGTCATTCGCTCTTGATTGCGTCTAGCTTACAGCATAGCTATGAAAGATTCCCGAACATCTAACAGGACAAGATGCCATCTAGGACAATAAATAGTTGGGCGCAATGCTGCAAAGAAAAGAAGAACTTACCGGCAGGGTTGAACCCGCAGGCTCATTGCCCCCTCCTCTTGCCCCCAAGAATACCGACTTCAAATAAACCAGATGTCAAAAAGGTAGGGGGCCCAGAGAGTCCCCTACAACTCGGAATTCTAACGAATCAGTATTACTTTCGATGGGCCCAAAGCGGTCAAACCGGAGATGCGATTTCCATAACCATCACTATGCCAGAACAAATTTTCGCTCGGCGAATTGCCCCAGAAAAAGCCAATGTGGCTATCGTCCGCATATGGGTTGTAAGGATTGAAGAACACAATGTCCCCCTTACGAGCCAAACCACTACGTAACAACTCATCAATAGAGTTGAAATAAGTCACGTTCGCACACGTATCGATAGCGTAGCCGTACCAACGATAAGCGTTTACGCAGCCGCCCCTTCCGGGACCTCCACTCCAAGGGGAATGGCTCTGCTCGGCGGCAATGTGAGCTAAATTCCCGCCCGCCTTCATATATGCATGCGATACAAATCCACCACAATTCATGCCCGTATAACCGTCCCAACGCGGATCACCCTTTGGGTACATGCACGTTTCCTGGCTGAGATGCGTGTCGTAGCGTGTTCCACGGTAATAGCCGTCGTTTTCGTGGCTCATAAGCCAATTGACCAAGCTGGACCTATTGACCCCCAAAACAGAACCAGACGTATTCAACCATGCACCACTTGCATTGAAGTAATAGTCAACGCCATCGATTTTCAGCCACCCGTTAGCAAACATGGCACCCGAAGGCTGGAGCCAGTACCACGTACCGCCGTCATTAAGCCATCCAGTTTTCATCTTGAATGTGGAAGGGTCCATCCAATACCACGCACCGTTGACATATTGCCAACCAGACTTAAGGACACCATTGGAAGATGCGTAGTACCAAGTATTGCCACTTTCGTCAGAAGCGTCTTTCGACATAATCCAACCAGACGCCACGTTAACGACACCATTCGCATCCGCATAGAAAACCGCATCTCCAATATGAATCACACCTGGCAATGAAGACGAGTCAGTACGATCAGCGACTACAGGAGATCCATCAGATGAAGTAGGCAACGGCTCGCTCAGTGCTCCAGACGAATTCGCCCATACCATACCATCGTTCAAGTTGATCCAGCACGAAGATGCCATTGCACCGGAATCATAAGAAAAATAGCGCTTGCTTCCTACCGCAAATTCACCAGTACGCATTGCGCCGGATACATCATCAAGGTAATACCAGGCGCTTCCGGACTTTATCCATCGCCCTCGTTGAATAGCTCCGTTTGATGCGGCGTAATACCAAGTACCATCAGCAAGTGCCCAGCCTGTTGCCATGGCACCTGAGCTCGTAAGGAAATAGGTGGACGAGCCCACTTGCACAAAGCCCGTGAGCATAATATGGCTTCCTGGATCCAGGTAATACCAAGAATTCCCTAGAAGTAACCAACCTCCATGCAGTAAGCCGTTGGAGTCAGCGTAATACCAGTTGTTGTCAATAAGTGCCCACTGGGAGGATAGCATGGCCCCTGAACTGTTAAAGATATAAGAGGTGCCATTGCATTCATTCAGCCCGGTGGCCATAGAACCGTCTGCAGGATCAAGCCAGTACCAACGACCCCCATCCGAGAGCCAGCCCTTTACCAGAGCGCCAGAGCCGGAAAAATAATGCCAGACAGAAGCATCAAGATGCCATCCGATAAGCATTGCACCAGAAGAAGAGAATCCATACGTGGCTCCCCCAATCTGCAGCATCGCATCGTGGACCATCTTGCCCTCATCATCCAGCCAATACCAGTTGCTGCCGTCTGAAAGCCAGCCTTTTACCATGGCGCCAGAACCGGAGAAATAACGCCAAGCAGAAGTGGAGCCCGTAGAATCTAGGTACCAGCCGACACGCATTGCGCCCGAAGAGGAGAAGGCATACGTCGCACCCCCGACTTGAACCAACCCATCCTGAGCCATTCGACCTTCGTCGTCGAACCAGTACCAGCTACCGTCTATATGTCTCCAAGAAGAAACAGCGATTGTTCCGTCGGACAAGCCCCAACGCCAAAAACCAGCCCCTTCTTCGGGTGATATCCACCCCTGATGCCAAATAATTTGATTCGAAACCTCGGAAGGGGTCTCATTATCCACCTGAGAGTTCTGCTCGACAGCGAAGGTCGATTCGCGCTGAGCATCAACGCCTGACTCGACAGAAGCAATAGCAACGTTAGATGCGGGACCTTCGTCAGTGTTATTCGAATCAAGGGCGTATAACATCGAGGGCGAACCCAAAAGGAGCCCAAAAGAAATGAGGCCCGAAAAAGCCAGCACTCCGAATGACCATTTCTTCATAACAGCACGGTATCCAATCACGCAGCGGCCCCGTCGCTTCAGGGCAACGGGGCCTCAATCAAAACTAGCTCAGTAATGTGCTAGCCAATTTGCTGGCAGTTTTTGCACTCTCGTGAAGCGCCACGCCTCTGGGCCTCCTGAATAGAGATCTGCGAATAGCCCTTTGCGTCCTTACCAACGGTACGGCACTTATGCGTATGGTAAACATCGCTACCGTTCTTATACCAAACTAAACCGTAGCCCGGAATCCACTTGCCGTCCTCGCCGACATAGTAGGAGCCAACCCAGGCATTCGTAGCCATGGCACCGGAAGACTGGAGGTAGTAGTCGCCGACCCAGGCGTCGTGAGCCATAGCGCCGGAACCGCTAAAGTAGTACCAGGCGCCGCCGACCTGACGCCAGCCGGTGGCCATCGCGCCGGAATCGTCGAACCAGTACCAAACTCCACCAACGTTAGCCCAAGAGTTAGAGGCCATAGCGCCCGAACCTCCGAGCCAATACCACGTGCCGCCATTGCTGAGCCAGCCGGTTGCCATGGCGCCCGAACCGCTCGCATAGTACCAAGAGCCGCCTGCCAAGAACCAGCCAGTGGCCATTGCACCGGAGTCGCCGAACCAGTACCAGGAGCCGCCGAGGCTGCGCCAGCTGTTAGCGACCATGGCGCCCGAGCCGTCGAGGTAGAACCACGTACCGCCGATGTTGAGCCAGCCAGTGACCATCGCACCGGAGGCATTAGTGTAGTACCAGGTACCCGAATCGTTGATCCAGCCAGTCAGCATGACCCCAGATTCGTTGAAATAGTACCAAGCCCCGCCGAGATTATGCCAACCGGTCAATAGCTCACCGTCGGAGGTCGCATAGGACCACTTTCCGTAGATGGAGTCGTAGAACCAGCCACTATGCTGCATGCGGCCATCGGCGTTGGCACCAGGGGTGTTCAGGAAGTAGTTCTTGCCGTCAATCTGAACTCGGCCGTATGCCATATCATGGTTTTCGGGATAGAAGTAATACTTGTCCCCACCGATAGACTGCCAGCCCGACACCGCGGTCCCGTCAGCGCCAAAATAGTACCAGACAGCTTCGTATTCGTTATGCCACTGGTTCGTGACCATGGCGCCAGTTTCGGGATCGAAATAGCGAAGGTTGCCGTCCTCGCACCGAACCAGTCTTCGGACGACCGTCGGAACACCATTCCGTAATCGGTCCACCGCCTCCGCCACCGCCAGCAATATCAGCAAATGAGGGCGCCGGGGCAACCGTCATGCAGGCAGCAGCAAATGCAACAACTCCCAGCACTGTTAGTCCGTGCCATCTTTCTCGAAGGTTTTTCATACGACATCCTTTTTCCGAGATTTAAGGCTCTCTTAAGTTATTTTTAAACTATCAATTCAGTATTTCAACGGGAAATCGATAAAAGGTGTCTTTGTGACTGCAATTTAAATATGAGTCGCCACACCTCAACCGTTACGCTAAATAGCTTCTAAGGCAAACTTAGCGCATGAGCGAACTGATTAAACGAGTGAACTGAATAATAAAGCAACAAAATACAAACCTTGGTCATCAATCACATCTACCGCGGGCCGATAACGCCCGCCTCATGTGCTGCGATATAATCAATCTCACTAGATGCCAAATCAGCAAGCCGAAGGAGCTGACGTGCTAACAATTCACTATGGTGATATGGAAAACGTTATCTACAACACGTCCGTTTACTTCGATAACGTATATTCGCCCCAGTGGTTTCAAGACTCCTTTGCCCAAAGGGTCATAAAATCCATCGACAAAGGCACCGTGGTAGGCCCCAATGCAATCGATACCAAGATTCTAGGCATCATTCCTCCCGAGAAACTATCCAGCGGCACCAAAACGCTACTGCTTATGTACTTTATGCCGCAGAATATATATAACGCCTCAAATTGCGGTGATAATTGCGCCTACTGGATTCTGAGGATCGCCGCGCAAAAGGATCTAACAATCAATCTCTACCACATAATGGATTTTGGAAACGGCAAATTCACGGTAACCATTGCAAATACGGGCGATATAGTCCACACAATGTTTGACCTTGTCCCCATAGCTGGAAAATGCCTAAGGGAGAACTCCTGATGCGCGGATCATACAAGGTAATTATTCAAAATAACCGGGTTCAGTTTAAACTGACCATCAATAGAAATCTGACCATCATCCAAGGTAACAGTGCTACAGGCAAGACAACTCTGCTTGATATGGTGGCAGCTCACGAAGAGCTTGGGGCACAAAGCGGCGTAACAGTAAGTTGCAAAGTGCCCTGTAAAACAATATCTGGAAAATATTGGCGTAGAGATCTCCAAGAGATTTCCAGCAGTATTGTTTTTATTGATGAGGGCAATACTTTTGTTCGATCAAGAGAATTTGCCCATGAAGCAAAGCGTAGCTCAAACTACTACGTAATTGTCGCCAGAGAGTCACTGCGCCAACTGCCCTATAGCGTTGATGAAATCTACGGTCTTAAGAACACCAACCGAACCACAACGAAGTATCCCGTTTACTCTCGTGTCTACACCTCTACATATCGTATTTACGGTGATACTGATTTTAGAGGCGAGAGGCCCGAGCTTGTCATTGTCGAGGACACAAATTCGGGCTACGAATTCTTCAGTTTGCTATGCAAAAAGAGCAGCATTAAATGCATCAGCGCGGGAGGCAAATCAAATATTTGCAACTGCATTATGGACGCACCGGAAAACGACATCCTCGTGATTGCCGACGGTGCCGCCTTTGGACCAGAAATTGCGGAAGCAGCTGCTCTATTGCGCCGAAAGAACATCAAGCTATTCCTACCGGAATCGTTTGAATGGCTCGTGTTGAAGTCGGGATTATTCAACAGCAAACACATTAAGGACATGCTGCTTAACCCCGCTGAACATATCGAAAGCTCAAAGTTCTTTAGCTGGGAGAAGTTCTTTACTGCAGAACTCATCGAATGCTCACGAGACACACGTTTTCGATATGACAAGAGCTGCTTGAACGAGGAGTACCTGAACCCCACCGCTCTTGCAGCTCTGGAGGATACTTTGCCGGACCTTGGCATTACTTCGCACTAAAACGAGAAGTACTCACTGTCGGAGGATAGGTTTGGTCCGAGCCACGGGTCGCCATCGAGGAAGAACTCAGGCCAGTGCTGCATGAACAGCGCCTGCTCACGCTTCCAGCGGCGCAGCTTTTCCTCGTTGGCCTCTTCCCTGCCGCGCGAGGTGAACTCGTAGTGGTACAGCTCGGCATAGGGCGTAAAGATGGTGCGGTAACCCGCCTCCCACACGCGCAGGCAAAAGTCTGCGTCGTTAAAACCGACGGCGAATTCCTCGTTGTAGCCGCCGACGCGCTCAAATACGTCGCGTCGCACCATCTGGCAGGCACCCGTCACGGCGCTAAAGTTGCCCGGGCGCACGGCACGGGCAAGATAGCCCTCGCGCTTTGCCGAGAAGTCCTGGTTGGCATGGGCAAGTGCGCCACGCACGCCAATCAAAATGCCGGCATGCTGCACCAGATGATCGGCAAAGTAGAGTTTGGCGCCCACCACGCCCGCATCGGGACGCTGCAGATAGCCCATCATCTCTTCGATAAAGTCCGGGCTTATGACCTCGGTATCGTTGTTCAGCAGCAGCAGGTAGTCACCCTTGGCGTGCTTCACACCAAAATTGATGATCTGAGAGTAATTGAACTCGCCCGGCCAGTACACAACGCGCGCGATGCCCTTGCCTTCGGATGCTGCAGCCACGCGCTCTGGCAGGGTTTCGTAATACGCAAACGTCTCCGGGGCTTCACTGTTGTTCTCCACCAAGACGATCTCGTAATTGGTATACGTGGCCTTCTGGGCGATCGACATCACACAGGCATCGAGCGTCTCAATGTGATCCTTGGTGGGGATCACAATGCTCACCAGCGGCGCAGGCTCCGGCAGCGCATGGCGCATGCGGTAGACAAACGGCGTCTCGGTCTCCTCGACCGTTCCGTGAACGCCCAGCGCGTTAAAGTGGCGCTGCAGCGCAAGACGACCCGCTTCAATGGCATACGGCTTGCTATCGGCAGAGCCATCGGCGGTCGATCCCGGATGCACGCGCCAGTGATACAGCACATGCGCAACGTGCTCAAAGCGCGCGCCGGCTGCAAGGCAGCGAAGCGTCAAGTCGTAGTCCTGGGCGCCCGCAACGTCTTCTGGGGACATACCAATGTGATCGATGAGCGCCTTCTCCACCATCAGGAAATGCGTCACGCAGTTATGGCTATAGAGCAGGTCGACGTTGAGTACGGTCTTAAAGACCGGCTGGCCCCACTCCCCCGTTTTCTGGAACATGTCCTCATCACAGAACAGGACCTGGGGACGCTCGCCCTCGGCCGCCTTGTTCAGCGCGGAAACATACTGGAATAACGCGTCCGGTTCCAGAATGTCATCGTGGTCCAAGAAAGCGATGTAGTCGCCTGTCGCTTGCTCGATACCTGCGTTGGTGTTGACCACAATGCCGCCGTTGCCGGGAAGCTCGATGCGACGGATGCGCTCGTCGTTGGCACCTGCCGCAAGGGTGGCCACCGCGTCCCATTCGGGCGAGGCGTCCATAAGCAGCAATTCCCAGTTGTCATAGCTCTGGGCTTGCACCGATTCCAGCAGCTCGCGCAGGTAGACCCGATCAGTCTTGTAGCACGGCACCACAATGCTCACGAGCGGTCTATAGGCAAAGGCCGCCGAAGCGACACGCTGGCACGCCAAATCGCCCGGCTTTGCGCGATGCTGCTCAAGCCAACGTCGATAAGCTGCGTCGTCTGCACGCGCGTCCTTCATACGGTTCCAGCTGTCGTCGACCATGCCGTTGTACAGGCGACCATCCATGGCGCAAAACCCGCTTTGGATCCGCTCTGTGGGATCGCTCACGATCGCGACAAAATCTCGTATATCCTGAGGCATCTCAACGCTCAGAAACGTTTTATTGACGCGGCATCCGTCCTGCTGCGGCACATCGACCTGCGACTCAAACACATGCACGGTGACATCGATGGCATTCATATGCGTATCGGAGATCTGGAACTCGGGTGCGCACTGGGGGTCTCCCGCCCAGGTAACCTCATAGCGCCACACCGCGCCGGAGTCTGCCGGCAAATAGCGAATGGCATCGATCTCGTAGCGACCGCAGCATTCGCCACGCTGCGCATCGCGGATAAGCGCGCACAGCGCAGGCTTTGCTTTGTAGTTAATCTTGGATTCCAGCTTGGCCACGCGGCTATCGAGGCGAATAGAGCCCAACCTTTGACCACCGGATGCAAAAACGACATCCATCGACGAGCCATCCAAAAACGGAAGTACCATGACGGCGAGCTCGCGCTCGTAACCGGAAACGGAAGGGCAAAGCGCCAGCACACGGCCATGATCGACCGGGAGCACCAGCGACGGCACACGAGAACCGCTCGTCGTCGCATGGACAAACGCTTGAGAACCCTCCCGCTCAATAAGCGCGGCGACATCCTGACCGGCAAAACGAAGCAGCACAAACAGACGGCCCTGGCTGCGGCAAAGTGCCAAACGTTTGATACTCATCTACACTTCTCGCTTTCCCAGGGCGTTCGCTGCCATGCGTTTGCAGGCACCCAGGCGCCCAAACCTCAAGACGTCGTAATCGAACATGAGCTTTTTGCACAAACGAGCAGCAGGGGCCTTACCGATAAGTGCCGCGCGCACCATGGCGGCAACCGAAGGAGCACATTGTGCGAGCGCAGCATCGTTGTCCACGGCAGAACCGTTAAGCGCCGCGGCAACGGCAGCAAACACTTTGCCGCAGTCCGAACCCAGCAACCTCAGCGCATCGTACAGCACCAGATCACACAGGAAGTACGCCAGGTCATCAGCATGCTGTGCGTCGAGACCGTCGCGCTGCCAGTCAGCCAGCATAGCGGAGTAAATCTTCACGTGCTCCAGCAGACGTGTCTCGTCGTCGTAGCGCATGGTGTCCATGAGCGAACCCTTGCGAGCCACGCGATAGTCGTACAACTTGTTCGAGATAAGCGCGGTCTTGTGCGAACGACCGTACACGGCAAAGTCGAAGACCTGGTCCTCGCCATACTTAACGGTTTCGTCGAACACGATCCCGTTGCCCAGCAAGAAGTCGCGCTTGCAGGCGGTGCGCCATGCAAAGGGACGAGACGCTTCCTTAAACAGCAGGTCGGAGCTATAGCCCTCAAACGACACATCGCGCGGGCTAAGCACATAGTTAAGCCACGGATACCCCGCCTCCAGCGGATACGGGTTCGCGCCAAAGGTCAACACGTCGCAGTCCTCGCGCTCAAAGGCATCGACGATCACGCGGCATGCATCGGGCGTAAAGCGGTCGTCGGAATCCAAGAACGCGACAATAGGCGCCGTGGACGCGGCGATGCCTGCATTGCGCGCGCTCGACAGGCCCCCGTTCTCTTTATCGACCAACGTAAAGCGCGCGTCCTTTTCGCAATAGGCAGCCGCAATATCGCGCGAACCGTCCGGCGAGCCATCGTTGACCAGCACGCCTTCCCAATCGGGCATGTCCTGCGCAAGCAGGGAGTCCAGGCACCAGGCCAGGCACTCCTCCACCTTATAGATGGGAACGACAACGGAAATCTTGGGGGTAGTCATAGCCAAGTGCTCCTACTGTGCGGCCGGCACGTCATCGGGATGCGGATTATCGCCGTAGGTGCGCTGATACGTCAGCACGCGCCAGACCAGCGGCAGGCCGCCAATCTTAAAGTAGTGCTTAAACGTATTGAGCTTGCCGGGCTTCTTAAAGTCAAAGCGCGAATCGATATAAGCACGGGGCGACTTGACCATCAGGCGCAAGTCGGTCTCGCCACGCGGGTCGAACAGCGACAGATCAAAGCGACCGGCATCCCAATCGGCCTTGAGCTCGGGCGAAGCCTTCTCCCAAAACTGCTCGCGCAGCTCATCGACCAGACGCTCGTCATTCCAGCGATACGTATCGACCTTCATGCGCATTAAAATGCCCTGGAGCTGAACCTTGAGCTCGGGACGTTCATCCAAAAAACGTTGCATCTCGGCATATTCGTCGCACACGCAAAACACCTTGTTGGGCGAATTAACAGAGCTCTTCTCATTGTCCTGGCGATAGCACAGGATGGGGTCCGCAATAAACGCGGCACGCTCGGCGCACGCCCAGACCTTAAAGTTAAAGCCTGCGTCCTGATACGAGGCGCCCGGCGTGGGAAGGAACCGAATCTGATTGTCGTTGAGGAACTCGCGCCGATAGATGGCAGACCAAATGGAAGGTTTGCGGTAGAAGATGCCAGGGCGATCGACGGGGCGATACGCGGCGCCCGTCATATGCTCATCGATAATCCCAAACAGCTCACGGCGCTCACTGGGCGCGGACCAATACAGGTAAAAGTCGCCCTTTACCACATCGGCATGCTCAGCATCGGCCTTGGCAACCAGCTTTTGGAGCGAATCCTCAAACATAAAGTCGTCGGACTCAAGGATGCCCACGTACTCGCCGCGCGCCATCTCCAGGCCGCGGTTCATCGAGTCACCGTAGCCGCTGTTGGCCTTGTCGATCATCTTCACACGGGGGTCGCGCTCCATGTACTCGCGGATGATATCCGGCGAGCTATCGGTGGAACCGTCATTGATACAGATGATCTCGATGTCCTTAAGCGTCTGCGCCACGGCGGAATCGAGGCACTCGCACAGGTAGCGTTCGACATTGCAAATGGGGACAAGCAGCGAAACTTTAGGGGTATCAGAGTTCTGCAAGAGAACCTCCTGTTGAGTAGCGTGTAACAGGGTTATTTTAACAGCCGAGTTGCGGCGAGCGGCAGCGCTTGGAATTAGATAAAGCGCTCCAGGCAGGCTTTGAGACCGCGAGTCGAAAGATAGAACAGCGTGGCGTCTGCCATCGAAACGCCCGAGGTCGCCGCAACGAGCTTGTGGGCAACACGGCGAACGGCGCCCTTAGCAGGCATATCTGCCCAGTCCGTTCCCAAAAACGTCGCGAGGTCCATGTTGACGCGAGCCGCCACGCGATGGAAGTCATCGGCATCCAAGCGCGCCAGGTCGAACACAGTTAGGTCCAAAAACCAAGTTATCAGCTCGCCGGGGCACAGGTCTAAAAGACCGTAGGCCGCCCAGTCCTCCAAGACCTCCTCGAGCATCCTCATGTGGGCGTCAAGCTTTTTGGCGCGAGCCTCGGCACTGTTGAACTCGTGCGTCGCCGATTCACTCTCCATCACGTAGTGGTAGAACTTGTCCGGCATGACGACGGTCTTGCGGGCAAGCGCATAAGCCGCAAATTGGAAGACGACGTCCTCGCCCAAAGCCAAACCGGGGGCGAAGCGAATGCCTTCGCGATTGAGCAGCTCGCGCGAAAAAGCCGCACGGCAGGCATAGGGCTGCGCATTCGAATGGAACAGTAGTTGGGGATCACGGGCGCCGAAGGTACCAGCTTTGGGGCTCATGAGTTGCTGGACGCGTTTGGGGGCAGCATCGGCAGGTTCACAGACGCCGCCAAAAACGGCGACCTCGGCATCTGAAGACTCCATGGCATGCAGCACGCGCTCGACCGTCTGGGCGTCGATGTAATCGTCGGCGTCTACAAAGAAAACCACCTCGCCCTTGGCGGCATCGATTCCGGCATTTCGGGCGAACGAGACGCCCGCGTTTTCCTGGTCAATCACCAGTACGTGATCGTCGGCCTGCGCGATCTGGCGCAACACGTTCAACGAATCATCAGTCGAACCGTCGTTGACGCAGACAACCTGAATCGAGCGCTCGGACTGGGCCAACAGCGAATCGAGACATCGCTGAATGGAGCGCGCAGAGTTGTAAACGGGGACGACAATGGTAGCTTTAGGACACGAGGCCTCTCCCATGCCGACCTACCCCCTCAGCGATTCGATGAGGAAGGCAGCAACCACGCCTGGGCCTCCAACCGAGGCGTAATACTTAGCACGCCCCAAGGCACCATCCGTCGCAAAACTCGGGTGCTCGTCAACCCAGCCCTCAGGATCTTTGAGGATGGCAGCGAGATTTGCGCGCTTCCACGGCTTGAGGTCGTCAAGCGAAAAGTCCCCGGCGTCCAAGGCCGCCTGAAATTCCTTGGCCATCTGCACCAGGAACTCCTTATAGAACTTAGGCGCCAGGCGCACGTAGTTCCACATGTACGAATCGTACTTAATGAGCTGATTGAACTTGAGCATGCGCGCGACATCGACGCTTGCGTGGTCGCGGGCATAATCCTCTCGAATCCAACGCTCAATCTCGGCATACTCGGTATTGACGCAAAACACCTTAGCCGAAGAATTGACCGAGGAATTCTCGTTGTCCTGGCGATACGACAACACGGCATCATGCAGGTAAACAGCCTTATCGGCGCACGCGATCACCTTAAAGGCAAATGACGTGTCCTGAAAGGATGCCCCCGGAGTCGGCAGGAACTTAATGCCGTTGCGCTCAAGAAAATCGCGACGGTACACGGCCGACCAAATCGACGGCTTTTGCTTAAAGAACTGCGTCGTATCGCTCGGGTGCACCGGCTTACCGCAATCCCGAGGTCTAAACATCTCGTGCAGCGAACGGCGCTCCTCGGGCTTAGACCAGTAGAAATCAAAGTTCGCCTTCGCAAAGTCGGCATTATTGCTATCGGCGGCCGAGACAAGATTTTCGAGTGCGTCGGGCGCTATAAAGTCATCGGACTCTAAGATGCCGACGTACTTGCCACGCGCCATCTCCAGGCCATGGTTCATCGAGTCGCCGTAGCCGCTGTTGGCCTTGTCGATCATCTTGACGCGCCCATCGCGATCCATATACTCGCGGATAATCGCGGGCGAGTTGTCGGTCGACCCGTCGTTAATGCAGATGATCTCGATGTCCTTGAGCGTCTGCGCCAGGGCGGAATCGAGGCACTCGCGCAGGTAGCGCTGAACATTGTAAATGGGAATAAGCAGCGACAGAACAGGGCTGCCAGAGGCGTTAGTAGACAAATGTGCTCCTTAGGAAATACCTGTCGTTTCATGGTATCAAAGGGTCAGCGCGCCAGCGGGCGTTTATATAATCTATGGAGCTCGCAGAGGCAAACCGATAAGAAAGGACGTCATGCAGCCCAAAGCCGCACGCAACATACCCATCGAAGCCTTGCGCTTGATCGCGGTCGCCGGCATCGCGGTATTCCACACGTTTCAGTGGACCTTCCAGGGGACCTGCGTCGGCTTGCAGGAATACACGCCGCTCGCCGCCTTCCCCTACTCCGGCGCACTCGGCTTTATCAACTTGCTGGGCTGCTGGGCCAACGAGGTCTTCTTTATGACCTCGGGCTATTTTCTCATCGCTTCGGCCGCGCGTGCTTGGGACGGTGGAGCAGCGTGGAAGTCACAAATGCAGCGGATGGCGCAGCGGATGGGCAAGGTTGTTATGCCCACCGCGTTTTATTGCCTCGTGGCGCTGACGTGGTCCACGGTCGTCTCCCCCATTCCCGATGTTACCCTCAATACGCACTACTGGTACACACTAGGCCTTGAGTTTATCTGGGTCTATGCCGCCACGGTCTTCATGGCGCCATGGTTTGGACTGGCCAAGATCCGACTCTCCCAGAAGAGCTACACGACGACGGTCATCGCCG
>OHWB01000349.1_pt1 | contig 14449 bp, 16 predicted proteins | sample 1579591 | NCBI WGS metagenome assembly OHWB01 (sample SAMEA3882503, study PRJEB24775) | human gut metagenome | biome: human-associated habitat; feature: intestine environment; material: feces | place: Netherlands | collected 2009/2010 | reverse complement strand
AAAATGAGCGATTTATGAGTGTTTCACCTCAATAGAGGTAATGATTTGGCAATAGTGCTAAATTCTGCAAATTGCATACGTTTGCTTGTCAAACAACTCTTTTTGTCTGCAAAAATACAATAATTTATGTGACACACAAAGAAATATATATATTTTAACTGGAGAATCTCTAAAAGAAATTCTGTGGATTAAGTTTACCCATTAGAAAAATATTGGCAAACTTCATCACACAGAATTTTATTATTCCGCTTTGTTGCGGAATCATGTATTGAGAGAGTTTATAGTCTATCTATTTCTTCACTTGCAGCACTTTCGCCCTTATAGCGTTTTTTGTCTTTGAATGTATATCTTACCAAGAGGCTGATGCGGCGACCATCCTTGAAACTGCTTTTGTCGAATATGTAATCTGAGGCATATCTTGTCTCTCGTTCTTTTGTGCCGAGGATATTGTTAAGACTCAGCCTTACCAACCATGCATTGTCAGCAAAATGCTTGGTTACTCCTAGGCTAAACCATAATGCCTGTTTAACCAGATATTCCCTCATGTTTCCATCAGAATTGTAACTTAGCAGTACGTAAGGCATCCAATGGTGGCGCAAGTTGAAATAGCTGTTGAACGACATTGATATGTAAGGCTTGTCATTCTTGATTTTCCTTCCATCCGTATTGTAGAGTGACATATAAGTTCGCATCATATTAAGGTTGAAATATGGTTCCCAAACACCCACATTCGTATGATAAGCCAAACTTGCATTTACTGCAGAATAATGCGGAAAATTTTCAGGCTTTGACATTGCCACCAATGGGGCTGCCTGCTGAATGATATTCGTTGAGATGATGTAATCTTTTATCCTTTGATAATCGACTGAGAAACGCAATTGATGCCATTGCAACGAATAGGATATATCTGTCGTATATTGTGGAAGTAGCCATGGATTACCTGCCTCGATGGAATAACGGTTAAAATATTCTTCGCTGTTTCTAAGTTCGTAATAGCTTGGACGTTTTACCTTGGTTGTCATACTTAATCCCATTTCGATATTCTTTACAGGCAAAGACAATGAGAAGAAAGGATAAAAATGACGATAAGTCTTATCCACCAAGCTTTTTTGGGAGATGGCATCACGATACAGCATACGAAATGACTCAAATCGCATTCCCAGTTGGGCAGACAATTTGGCGATAGATACATTGCATCCGGCAAAGGCGGCGAGTTTTGTTTCTTCTGCATGAAGACGACTCGTTGCGCTTGACTTCTCGTTTTCAAGGCTCTGATAATCTTTTTCTTCTTCCACATAACTTGCATCAGCACCTATGTTAAAAGTCAAGTTTTTGTTGGCTTGATAATTGATTTTCATATTCCCTGCATAGATGTCGTGAGTAGTCTCATTTTCATTTTTCACCTCATGCGCATCCGTCATGCTTCCAGACTCTTGATTAAGACGGCTATCTGCAGCTTTTCTGCTAACATAATCAGCATTCAACGTCATTTTCCATTTTTGGGAGAATTTTCCATCGTAGAAGATGTTTCCTATCCATTGATCATAGTTTGCATGAGAATGGATGTTAGAGGATAAATCTTCAAACAGAAGATTGTTATGAAACATTTGGCTGGCAGAATGTCCTCCCCACTTGTCCGTTTCCTTGGAGTATGACAAACTTGCGCCAATGGTATGATTCTTTGCCAATTCTGCACTGATACCTCCGTTAATGGTTTGATTATAATAATTGGAATTCCATTTAGGCATATCACTTTCCATATTCCAGACAGAATGATCAGCCAAAGTCTGTTCCTTATTGGTTTGGTCTGTTTTATATCTACTGCTTGAATTGGTAAAGGAAAGGAATCCATTTATGTTCTCGGTATCGTAAGTGAGCTGCACCTGTTTCGAATCAGAGTTTTTTCTGCCTTGGCTGTCAAATACAGAAGTTCTGATGCCTAATCCTCCATCAACCTTATGTCTCAAGTTGATTTTAATGACAGCGTGGGTGTCTGCATCATACTCTACCCCAGGATTGTTGATTACCTCTATCGTAGAAATATCCTTGGAATTCAAGCGGCTCAACTCACTTTTGTCCCTCATCTTACGATTGTTGATATATACATCTGCAATTCCCCGTCCAAAGACAGAATAGCTGCCATCGCTACCTGACACTGTTGGTAATTGCGCAACAACATCATCGGCACTTCCAAAATCGCTTAATACAGATTTCTGAACATCCACGATAAGCTTTGTTCCGTCTGACTTATAAATCTTCCGATGACCTTTCACGACTACTTTTTGTAGATTTAGCGTAGCTTCGCTTAAGGCTATTGTACCTATTTTGCCAGTACTAAAGATATTGCGATAAGTGTTATATCCTACACATGTTACTTTTACAATAGCCTTTTGAGCATTGCAAGGTATTACAAATTGTCCGTTTTCATTGGTCACACCACCAGTAATAAACGAAGAGTCATTGACATTCAGAAGTGAAACATTGGCGAAATCGACAGGTTGATGATGAGTGTCCACGATGCGTCCCATCATTCTGTTAGAAGCCTTTTGGATACATTCAACGATAATAACATTATCCACTTGTTTCATCTTGATAGGATAAAAGCCTATCAAGTTCATGATGGCATCTGGAACACTTTCATTTTTGATGCTCTTCGTCACCTTGAAATCCTCCAACTCGTCATACACAAAGTTGATGACATACTTATCCTGTCGAGCATTCAAATCCTTCAATGCCGCAGAGAATGATACATTATTATATTGTCGGGTAATGCGTTGGGCAGACATACTCATGCTTATCATCAACAACATTAAGTTAAAAACAATCTTCTTCATAACTTACTCCACTCTTAAAGTTCCATCCACTTCCGTTATCTGTATGCGCTCAAAAGCATTCAATATTTCGAGATTCTGCTTCAATGTCTTAGTCTTGTCCCAATTGAAGAAGATACGAATATGCTGTGATTCTGCTTTGCCGTATTCCACCTTGACATGATAGAAGGCAGCAAGCTGCGACACGACATCGCCCAACTCGGTATTGTCAAAGACAACAGGTTTGAGGTCGAGACTATCAGCCTTCTCCGTAGCACTCACCTTGATGCTATCCATCCTGTTCAAATCAGAAGTAGAAGATACTTGCTCCGTCTTGCCTTGGTTAGCCTCATCCGAAGAAGAGAAACGGAAAATGCCTGAATGAATTGCAGCGAAAGTAATGCCTGAGAGGAAAACAACGCCAATGATGGATGCTGCTATCTTCCAGTGATTGCTGGATGTTTTATCAGAAGCTTCGTTGGCCTTTAATCCTTGCTTATCAGCAAACTTCTTCCACGCTTTGTCTACATTCACTTTCTTTGGATTTCCTTTTTTCATCGCCATCCTAACCATCGCCATATCGTGAAAGAAATCCTTTACGTCTTCATCGGCAAGCAAACGTTCCACCTGCTCGTCGGTATAGCAATCGGGATGCTCCTGCATATCGAAGAACATCTGTAGCTTCTCTTCTTTACTCTTGTTAAATTCCTTGTTTGTCATTGTCTTGCTCATTAAAATTGTTCCTTAATCCAGTCCATCGCCTTCGAAAGATGGTTGAATACCGTCACCTTGCTCACTCCCACTTCATCAGCCACCTCCTGATAAGATTTCTTCTGAAGATAGCGCAGACGGAAAATGAGTTGCCGGATAGGCGGTTCCAGGTCTTCGATGAGAAGCATCAGCTGGTCGAGTCGCTCGTCGGTCTCTTCCGAGAGAATCACGTCGGCATCATCCAGCAGCAGCTTCGTTACCCTTTCCTTCACGCTCTTATGGGCTATCAGGTTGAGACAGCGGTTGCGGACGCTCCTCATCAAGAATCCTTCCTCACTCTCAGGCATCAGGACTACATCATCGGCAAGAATCGTGGTAAAGACTTCGCTCACTACATCCTTGCTTTCATCGTCATCGGAGAGGATGCTTCTGGCCAGATTGTACATCTTCTCGTAATGATGACGAAACATTCTTTCTATGTCCTTTTCCTGTTTCATACACTATCTATACAGTTGAGCCAAGCAAAAAACTAAGCAAAACAATAACTTTTTTCAAAATTTACAGAAAAAACATTCAACAACTCCTTGTCTTCCACAAAGCCATAGGATGAAATTTGATTCTATTGACCATCTCATTATCCTCGAACAGCAATTCTGGAATATACTTCTTGTCATTGAATTCCCGCACATATTCTTTCTCTGATTCTGTCAGAACCAATAGCTTTGAGAGAAAGTCTTTCACTTCTGTCTTGGCTTTTTCAAAGTCAAAATGCTCACTGCGCCTAAGCACAGGCAAGAGTTGCGAACGAATCTGCGGAAAACGGATTTTGTCTATCTGCGGAAAGTCAGTATATTCCGTAGGCGTAGCGTTGTCTTTTCTGCTTGAGCCAACAGTCAGATAAAAGACGGTCGCTTTTCTCAGCAACGTTTTCTCTTCATCGCTCACGAATAGTTGATGCTTCACCATGTTATAGACATCATAAATGTCACGTGCAGCACTTCTACCTATCAAGGCGTTTATCTTGGTGGCAAACAATTCGACAGGTGAAAGAGAACGTACCTTCACATCGCTCAGAAACGGAATGGACACATGAGTCTCTATGGCAGGCAGGATATGGCAACGGTCGGAATAGTTGATTTCTATCTTAATGCCATCGTTGTTGCCTGCGGCATTGGTATAATGAAACACCCATGAGTCAAGCGTATGCGGTGTCTTGGAGCCAGGCGCAAGATGATAACCATCCGACTCCATATAGCGTAGAATCTCGTTATTCACTTCTTGGCGAATGGAGAGCATGGATTCTCGGTCGCAATCCACCGTAAAGTCAAGGTCTATATCTACCGAGAGTCTTGGCAGTTGGAAAACGGTGAGATTGATGGCTGTACCACCTTTCAGCACAAGAGATTTAGACAGCAAAGGACTGTCATGGAAATAGTTGAGTATCTCCACCAGTCGCATCACCTTTTCGAGGTTGTCGCGAATAAAGCCTTGCTCCTTGGCGATGATGTCAAGAGCTTGTTTGTTATATGAGTTCATATTCTTCCTTTGATGTTAGTTCTTGCGGCACATACATGCGCCATTTATTTACAAATGTATCCGACTCTTCGTTGTTAGTCAACCACTTGACGCTTTTGGTTCCCTTGGCTCGGCACAGCTCCAAGAGGGATTCTGAGATGTTGGCTTGTTCCTTGATTCGCTCCAACAGATAGCCTGTCTTCTGGTACAGGAATGCCTTGTCGTACCTTGCGAGATAATCGATGAGCCTTTCCTCATTGAGCAAGACGATACCCTCCATGCAATGCAGCAATTCCTCAATGCCCCCAGCTCGGTCGATGCGGTCAAAACAATCCAACAACGTACTCTCCATATCCGTTACTCGTACATAAGGGTTTCCCTTGGGAGTCATCATACCAACGATTTCCTTTGTTTGTCGGCAATAGGTATAATCCACATCGTCGAAAGAAAAGGAATTGAAGCGAGTCATGCTTTTCACAAAAACCTCATTGAAGGGTTGATGAGCCAATCCATGAAATTCCAATGCTGTGTGATAACTGATGCAAGCTGTAGGTGACAAGTGGCTTCCTATCTCATACTTGTCGCAAACAGGTAAGCCAGATGCAATATCCTTCATGCAATAGGTATTGCGCCGTATAGCCACAATCCACCCTTGTTGCTTGTACCGAGCAAGCAACGCTTCCACCGATTTCACCTTGTCTTTCAGAGCCTCAGAAAGTTCATCCAAAGTGAATATCCGCAGCTTGTATAATATACTCAATAGTTCTGTCATTGTTTCTAATTTTGCGCAAAGATATGAAATCTAATTTATTTATGAGAAAAATCAGAAACTTTTTATGCTTTTTTAAATGCTCTATTTTGCTATTTTTTGCCTTTTTAGGCGTTTTTTTATGGATAAAGGCTCAATTCGAGGCTTTAAACAAGAAAAACACTCTGAATCAGAATGACAGAAACAAGAAAAACCGCTTCGCCTAAAGCGAAACGGTTTTCTTCTTACCCTTACTCTCATTACCAATGCGATCGAGCGCTGTAACGACATAGGTATATTTCTGATCCTTTACGTATGGTATCGGATAGGTGGTATCGTAAACAACAGCCTGGAGAGCGGTGACATCGTTGAGATTCACAGGCGCACCCTTTTCAAAACGATAGATGGCAAAACGGTTGGCTACATCGCCCCATTTCTTCTTCTTTGCCTTTGGAGCCTTCCAGGTAAGCAGCGGTCCCTTCTCTGTCCACTCCATCTTCAGACTCTTCACACCCTTTGGCGCCTTATCGTCGAGAAACGGCATCAATGGAGGAAGAGAAGGATATTTCCAGTAATAATCGCGCAGCGTATGTCCGATGTTGCCAACATTATCTGCTGCAGTCTTGGCATACCAGAGCACGGTGCCCTGTACATTATTCATCTGCTGGTGAAGGCGATGCTTGGCTGGCAGCTGATGACTCTTCGGATTCGTAGGATCAGCAAACTTCGCCGTACGCTCGATATCCTCACCTATATAAAGAGGACGGTTGCCAGCATACTTGTTCCACCACTGGATGAGGGTCTTGTAATCTGCCGCCTTGTTACCTATCTCCCAATAGATCTGAGGCGCACAGTAATCAATGAAGCCATTGTTTACCCAGAGGAGAACATCAGCATAGAGATCATCGTAGTTCTGAAGACCGAAAGTCTGAGATCCAATCGGAGAGTTTTTCCGGTTGCGATAGATACCGAAAGGAGAAACGCCGAACTTCACCCAAGGCTTGACACGATGGATGGTTTCCCCCAACTGCTTGACGAACCGGCTCACATTATCTCTTCTCCAATCGCCGATATTACGGAATCCACGAGGATTGGCTGCATACATCTGCTGATCAGGAATCTGCTTGCCAGCTACCGGATAAGGATAGAAGTAGTCGTCGATATGAAAACCATCGATATCATAACGGCTCACGATATCAGCAGCCACCTGACAGGTATAATCTGCAGCCTCCTGAAGTGCCGGATTGAGAAGCACGAGATTATCATAGCTGAAACAGAGGTTCGGATGCTTCTTCACCACGCTCTGGGATGATACCTGGGAGAACGAGGTAGAACCATGCTTGGCACGGTAAGGATTGATCCAGGCATGAATCTCCATTCCACGCTGATGACACTGCTCAACCATCCACTCCAGCGGATCCCAATAAGGCGATGGAGCCTTGCCCTGGACACCGGTGAGGAACTTGCTCCAAGGTTCAAGATCACTCTGGTAAAGGGCATCACATTCGGCACGCACCTGGAAGATGATGGCATTCACGCCATCCTTCTGCAATTCGTCAAGTTGCTTGGTGAGCATCGACTGGATCTGCTGGGTAGATTTACCCAAATACTGTCCGTTGACACACTGGATCCAGGCGCCACGGAATTCACGTTTGTTCTGTGCCATCAGGGATGAAGTCTGAAACATCAGCATCATCGCCAAAATCAGCATCCCAAAGATTTTCTCTCTTCTCATTAATTAGTGTTTATCGTTTAATGTTATTGTTTAATTCTAAATTATTCTTTCTTATCCTCCTCATCACGCAGCGTAGGCAGCGAGATATGGTATTTCACGGCGAGCAGGCGGATGATGCAGACGGTGAGGAAGGAGGCAATCACTGTCACATAGAGGCTCAAGCCCAGATAGCTGAATGCCCAGTAAACCAGGCCGCCCAACACACAAGCCATCGCATAGATTTCCTTGCGGAAGATAACCGGTTCCTCGTTGAGAAGCACATCGCGGATTACTCCTCCAAAGGAGCCCGTGATACATCCCATAATGATAGCTACCCAGAATGGGAAACCACAATCGAGGGTCTTCTGGATTCCGGCGATATTGAAAAGCGCCAAACCGAGGGTATCGAAAAGAAACCAGGTATTGTCTAGACGCTTCAGATAATGATGGCACACAATCACCACCAGTTGGGCGAAGAACGTAAACAGAAGATAGATTGGGCTCGACATCCAGAAAGGATTCAAGCCCAGCATCACGTCGCGGATGGTTCCGCCTCCGATAGCTACAGCCACACCACACACAAATCCGCCCAGCCAATCATAATGCTTGCTGGCGGCAAGTCTGATGCCCGAAAGGGCAAATGCAAAGGTTCCAATGAACTCGATGACGCTCTGGAGTGTCATCACTAGTTCCGGGTCTTGATGAATAGTCATTTTCTCGTAATAAATTATTTGATGTGGGGGATTTCAAATCCCCCGGTTTTAAAAGGTCGAACATTTTTTAACGACGGATTGCAAATCCGTCGGAACAGCTAGCGGTTCTTGAATCTTTCTCCCCAGCAGGTAACCATCCAGTTATAGAGTCGTTCTTCTGAAGGAGAATGCTGCGGCTGCCAGAATCTGGCGTCTTTCAGCTCATCAGGTAGATATTGCTGCTCTGTAAAATGTCCCGGATAATCGTGAGGATATTTATAGCCATCATGATAGCCCAGGTCTTTCATCAGTTTGGTAGGTGCATTGCGGATATGCAGCGGCACAGGCAGATTACCGGTCTGCTTCACCGTGGCAATGGCGTCATTGATGCCCAGATATGCACTGTTGCTCTTCGGACTGGTAGCCAGATACACCACCGCTTCGGCAAGTGCAATCCTAGCCTCAGGCCAACCTATCTTCATCACCGTATCGAAGGCAGCATTCGCCAGCAGGAGCGCATTCGGATTCGCCAGCCCCACATCCTCGCTTGCACTGATTACCACTCTCCGGGCGATAAACTGCGGATCTTCGCCGCCCTCTATCATACGCGCCATCCAGTAGAGCGCCGCATCAGGGTCACTGCCTCGAATACTCTTGATAAAGGCAGAGATGATGTCATAATGCATCTCGCCCTGCTTATCATAAGCCAGCGGATTCTGCTGCAACTGTTCCTCTACCATCTTATCGGTGATAACCACTTCATCGCTGCCTGCAGATTCCACCACCAGTTCCAGGATATTGAGCAGTTTCCGGGCATCACCGCCACTGAAGCGGAGCATGGCTGCGGTTTCCTTCAACTCAATCTTCTTCTGCTTGAGTTCCACATCCTCGGTGACGGCTCGCTGCAGGAGCCCCTCCAGGTCTTCCTTCTCCAACGGTTTGAGCACATAGAGCTGGCAACGGGAAAGGAGCGGACGGATTACCTCGAAAGAGGGATTTTCCGTGGTAGCACCAATCAGGGTGACAATACCCTTCTCCACTGCCCCCAACAGAGAGTCCTGCTGACTCTTGGAGAAGCGATGAATCTCATCAATAAACAAGATAGGAGAAGCAGAATTGAAGAATCTGCCACTCTTCGCTCTCTCTATCACCTCGCGCACATCCTTTACGCCACTGGTAACGGCAGAAAGGGTGTAGAAAGGGACCTTCAGGGTCTGGGCTACGATTTGAGCCAAAGTAGTCTTGCCCACTCCCGGAGGTCCCCAGAGAATAAAAGAGGATATGCGCCCTGCGTCTATCATCTTGCGCAGCACGGCACCCTCGCCTACCAGATGCTTCTGTCCGACATAATCGGCGAGCGAGCGAGGTCTCATTCTTTCAGCTAACGGTTCACTCATATCAATTATTTTTTCGCCACAAAGGTAATGAAAAAAAACGAAACACGCATAAGTTTTTAGGATAAAAGAAAAAAAAATGCATAAAAGCAAAAAAATAAGCTAGAAAATTTGGATATATAAAAAGAAGTACTTACTTTTGCAATCAAAATACGTACAACAATGAGAAATGAAAAAAATATCACCCTCAAGACATTGACCAAGAGCAGTGTCTGGGATCTCCAGGAGAATGATGTTTTCCGTCTCTGGGAAGCTGCCGAGAAAGACAACGACCTGAAGGATAATCAGCGTAGATACCTCGACATCATTCGTAGTGCTTTCGAGATTGAGCCAGTCAAGATTGACCGTACTGAAGTGCTCGACAAGTTGATAGACCGTGGCTTCAAGATCGGTACCTTCCGTATCGACGACAAGAACGAGAAGTATGCCATCAAGAAGCGTCCTATCATGCGTGTGACTGACCTCACCTATGAGAACATCGGCCATATAACTGCTACCAAGCTCATCGAAGTGCTGGAGCGTAACTTTGGCGGTGGCTGGGATAGTCTGTCTCAGAGCATCAAGGATATCATCGAGAGCGGTTTCGACATCAGTACCACTACCCTTCCAAAGGATCGCCTCAAGAAACCAGGTGGTCTCTATGAGAAGAAGCTCGCTGATGACTACGAAGTACTCGTAGTACCAAAGGGCACCTGGGTAGAGGCTATCTTTGCCAAGGAGAAGCCAAAGCAGGAGAAGATCCGCATGAAGTTTATGGATGAAGACATGGACCGCGACGAAGACCTGCTGGACCGTGACGAAGACGATGAGGATGAGGATGCACCAGAGATTGAGGATCACTACAATGATCCAGATGAGGACGATGATGCATTCGATGACGACAAACTCACCGAGGAAAGCTACCGTACTACCTTTGAGGATCCAGAGAACCTGGGACTCGATGATGCAGAGGACGTAGCTGATGACGATTATTAAAATATACATTATTATATAATAAGGAGAAAGAAATGAACGCAGTAGTAGGATTATTCGCATTAATCGTGGTAGCACTCGTAGGTTGGGCTATCGCAGAATTCAAGTACAAGACCTTCACCTTTACCCGTTCCGAGAAGGATATCGAGGAAGAGGAAGAGTTGGAGGAGCAGAAGCGTGCCGAGGGTTTCAAGGAGATGAACATCCGCGACATTATGCGTAAGAACTCTACCAATGGCTACAATGCCGTAGGTTAAAGAGGGATTTTAAACTCTAAAAGAAAATGATGATACAATACACCATCATTGCAACGATACTGGCGGCATGCATTCTGTATGCCGCCTTTCGTATTTATAAATCGTTGCAACAGGCAAACAAATGCAAGGATGGCAACTACCGGTGCAGTGGTTGCGCTTTTTATGAACAGTGCAAGAAGAAGGGAAAAAATAGACTCTGAAATGAATATTTTTGAAAAAATCGAATATTTTTCGAAAAAAAGATGCAGAAAGATTTGGTGGATTCAAAAAAAAGTAGTACCTTTGCACTCGCTTATCAGAAATGGTAACAGAAAACTCTACAAGGTGTCTTAACCGAGCGGTTAGGTAACGGTCTGCAAAACCGTGTAGAGCGGTTCGACTCCGCTAGACACCTCGCAAAAAGGAAATCCTTTCAAAAAAGGGTTTCCTTTTTTGTTTTCCATAGTTTCTTTTTTTGTTTTGCATATATCTTCCCTACCGAATCCCATTCTCAGCACTTTCATATTCTTTAGACTGCCCCTTTTGGGCATTTCGAATTTACTGTTTATAAATTAAATAAATGTTGTATTACAGGGGAAAAACAAAAGAAAAACAGCGAAATTGAAGAAAAAAGCATTTTTTTTAAAAATAGTTTAGAATTTATTTTTTTAAACCAAATATTTTTGCTACCTTTGCAACCGTTATCCTGAATACAATCTTTTTACCTTAAAGAAGACTAATACCTATTGAATGTAGAGCAGTTGTCTGAGAAGATAGCTGCTCTTTATTTTTTATATTCCCCCTATTTTTCCAATAACTTACTTTTTTCCTTTCAATTCATACAATATCGCCCGCTATCCTGCGTTCTAATATATATGAAGAAAATAGAAATCATAGAACTTCCCAAGATATATGATCCTCGCGGCAGCCTTACCGTCGCCGAGGAAAATACCCATATCCCATTTGATATCAAGAGAATGGAATGGATTCATCTTGGCGCCATACAGCCCGAGACTCCCATCGAACTGGGAGAAAGTCCTGTGATGCTGATTGCACTGGCTGGAGAAATCACCATCCAGGTTATAGATAAAGACTTATCCTTAGAATATATCAAGAGCAGCAAGCACAATGTCAAGAACCTAGAGTTCAACCAGCCATCTGCAAGGACCATCACGCTCAATCATCCCAATCAGGCTCTTATCCTGAAAGAAGGCTGTAGAAGTAGAATAACCCATAGCACCAAGCATTCCCTGCTTCTTACTATTCATCAAAAATAAAGGAAATGGAAACAGAAAACGAAAAGAAAGCCATCAAGTATCTTGACCTGAAGGCTATCAATGCCCCATACGAAGAAGAGATCAAGAAGGAAATCAATCAGGTAGTAAGTAGCGGATGGTACTTACAGGGAAGATGCGTGAAGCAGTTTGAGAAGAATTATGCCACTTTCATCGGCACCGAGTACTGCATATCATGCGGTAACGGACTGGATGCTCTCAAACTGATTCTGATGGGAGAAATGGCTATTGGCAAACTCCACCAGGGTGATGAGATTCTGGTGCCAGCCAACACCTATATCGCCACCATTCTTTCCATCACGAGTGTGGGGCTGGTTCCTATCCTCGTAGAACCCAACCCAGAGACACTGCAAATCGACGAGAACCTCATAGAGAGCAACATCTCCTATAAAACCAGGGGCATCATGCTGGTACATCTCTACGGCAAGTTATCCTGGACGGAAAGAATCCAGGAGATCTGCAAGGAGAACGATCTGCTGATATTCGAAGACAACGCACAGGCTTTCGGATGCGGATACGTCAACAGCTCTGCGCGAGAGGCTATCAGAAGAAAGCTGAATCAAGAAGACGAGAATATCACCTATCAAAATCAGATAGACGAGAATATCACCTATCAGGACCAGATAGATATCATCAGTAATTACGCCATCCAGAAAAGCATCTGCCACACGGGGGCTCTAGGAGATGCCGGCGCCCACAGTTTCTACCCAAGCAAGAACCTGGGAGCATTGGGCGATGCGGGTGCCGTGACAACCGATGATGAAGAGCTGGCTGAGGCTATCCGAGCCCTCCACGATTATGGAAGAACCAGCAGATTTGATTTTGAATATCAGGGTATCAATTCCAGAATGGATGAGATTCAGGCAGCTGTACTCAATGTAAAGCTGAGACATCCCCACGATGAGCATATCGCCAGATGCAGGAAGGCGATGCTCTATATGGATTATCTGCACCCTTCCATCGTGGAACGCTGCATCCCGAAGAGATTACTGGAAGATCCATTCAGCAATGTACTCCACATCTTCCCTTTCATTACCGAAGAAAGGATGAGACTGAGGGAGTTTCTGAAGGATGAATCTGTTGAAACTGCGATACACTACCCTATTCCACCCAATGAGCAACTGGGATATCCTGAGCTTCGACATTATCAACTGCCCATTACCCAGAATATCGCCTGCCAGGAGCTGAGTCTTCCCTGCAACTCTGCGATGAGAGACGAGGAGGTCATCCGGGTAGCACAGCTCATCAATGATTATTTCTTGCGACGCAATCTGCGATAGAAGTCTTGCAGACGACCAGGAGCAACGCCCTTCTTCTGCAAAGCTTCCAGTTCTCGATAGGCATCCAACTTCCTGTTGAGCATGATGAGAAGGTCGATGCGGTTGATACGGTAATCGGTATTATCCACATCGAGGGAGATCGCCTTGGCATAATCGTACTCGGCAAGTTCCAGCTGACCACGCTCCTTCTCCATACCGCCACGTGCTGCATAAGCCGTTGCACTATCCGGATATTGTTCTATCAGATTGTTGATGCCATCATACGCCTCGGTATAATGCTTGTCCTTCTCATTCAGCAGCGCCAGACCGAGCTGTGCCTGAAAGTTACCAGGCACCAGAACCAGGAGGTTCTGATAATCGAGACGGGCAAAGTTATAGCGCAGAAGCTTTTCGTTAACGAATGCACGGTAGAAGAGACCTGCGATATTGGTATTGTTGAGGAACAACACCTTATCCAGGTCATCCTTGGCATAACTCCACTGTTCCAGCTGGATATTCCACGCAGCCTTCTTCAGGCGCAGATCGATGCTGTCAGGATGATAGGCAAGCACACTCGTGGCAGCCGCCAGGGAATCGCGCAGCGCCTTGTTCTGAGCCTTGGAATCGCACAATGCTACATCATCAGCCTTAGAATCAGCCGTCAAATTGTTTTGCTGGGCAAACAGAGGTGTAGCCAGCAAACAACCTATATATAATATGATACTTTTCTTTTTCATGCTGCAAAAATACAAATAGTTATGCAATCAGCCAAAAAAGGAAAGATAAAAGATGTTTAGAATTTTCAAAATAAAATAAACAGAAGCAAAACTCCTTGTTTTTAAGGGATTTTGCAATGCAATATTTATCCTTAAGGAAAAAAATAATTTCCCTTAAGGATAAATATATATAGCCTTAAGGAAAAATATTCTTTCCCTTAAGGCTATTCAAATCAAAATTCTATCTTGTAAGAATACTTCTAAGAATCAATCCAGATTAAGCATTCTTGATCCAGTTAACGATCCACTCGCCAACCTCTGTTGTACCATAGTGAGCACCGCCCTCAACCTGAATCTCAGGAGTGCGGACATTGGCATCGAGAGAAG